>WLWD01000195.1_pt1:215000-383310 | contig 383310 bp, 268 predicted proteins | sample 6712731 | NCBI WGS metagenome assembly WLWD01 (sample SAMN12718690, study PRJNA576275) | sponge metagenome | isolation source: marine sponge | host: Mycale hentscheli | place: New Zealand: South Island, Marlborough, Capsize Point | collected 2014-11-01 | reverse complement strand
ATATTGAGCAGAGATGTTGTGTAAACGGCCAATATTAAAGCCTCTTCAGAATGGCATGGATGGGACTGGAATTATTAGAGCAGTTGAACTTAATCAGGGGAAGTTTGTGGGCAAACAGTTTCCTCCTAATGTAAGGCTCTTTTCCGCCCAACTTGTTGAAACTATACTATTGAGAAATATGTGCTTGAAGTACGGAGACAAAATGGGTACTCAGTATAATGTCTCCCAATACTAGGGTATCCAAAGAAATACCTAAGAATTGCCATCAAATATACCAGCAAACATATTGGATGAATGAGAAGTCTCAGCTGAAAGTGCACAGCTCCTGGTGAATCCAGAAGAGCTGGATTAAGAGAATGCAAAACATTGAAATGTCCAAATAAACCTGATTTATGTAGAAAAAGTGTTTCCACCATCCTGAGGTCTGAGTGCCCAAGCCCCAGTGCATGTTAATCCCACGGACAGCAGGTCAAGGCAGTAATTGGTTTTTGGAAAGGGTTTTTTTGATAAGTGGTGCAGGGGTTGTCCAGGCCTGCCAGAGACCTGGAGATGAAGTAGCAACCAGCCCCAATGCCTAACTATTTAACTCTCAGAAATTTGATACTCTTGCATGCATGTCCCCTCTCTCTTTGATTGAACTGAGCATGCTCTGTTGGTCTGCTCTTGTTTGTGACCTCATATTGCTCTCTAACTTGCTCAATATTTTCTGATTCATGTCAATTGGTTCTTGTGAGTTGTATCATTATTGTCTTGTTGTGGCCTTGGCCTAAGTGATTAGCTATATTCTTTCTGTTTAACCTGGTTGTACTGTGGTGATGTGAACGACTGAGGTACTGAGAAAGTCATTAGGTTACATCAGCTAGAAGCCTGGGAACTGTCTGCTGGACTTACAACCCAGCAGTCCCAATCTGAACAGGAGCAATGATAAACAAAAACACCGGTCAAGAATTTTGACCCCAGTCACAGCCATATTAAGAGATAAAAGTGTATTATTCTTTAAATTATCAGGATTCCAATTAAGCCAGTATGACTGTCCTTATACAATAACACATTTGACCAAATCAAGAAAATATTGCCTATCTAGTAAGTTTAAGGCTAGTAAATTTTCAAAACTTAGATGGTAGTATTGCAGACTTACTGAAATTTTTTTATGGAAATGAAACCTATAGAAATGTCATTGAAAGGGAGATTCAAGAGCACAGTGGGAAAGGAGTGTGCTTCATCTTAGATGGTTTAGGTGAATATCCCTTAGACAGGAAAAAGTCTCTAGTAATTAATCAATTGATCAATAAGAAATGCTTACCTTTTTTCCTCACGCTCTGTGGCTACTAAAGATCTGAAAGAGTGCTGTACTAAGCATATTGAGGTGATCGGATTCTCCAAGAAACAAATACAAGCATATATTGAGACTTATCCTTTAGTTTGATTCTGGTGGAGATAGATCTGTTATGGTAGCAAAACTAAAAACTTATTTAAGTCAGCATCCTAATGTCCAGCACATGTGTTACCTTCCAGTTCATGCAGCTATGATATGTTTCTTGTTCAGTTACTTTGAAGGCAACATTCCACACACAGAAACACAAATCTATGAGAAGTTTGTCATAGCTACTTTACTGAGACACAAGACACGTGGAGGAGGTGAGCATCAACTGAAATCCTTGAAAGAATTATGCGAGGAAGAGAAAGAAGTATTTGGTTCCATATGTAAACTAGCATTTGTTATGATCCTCAACTCTCAGCAGGTCATTAGCAAGAGTGAGATTCAGGTGTCCATCTCTAGCAGTAGTGTTCTTGAACTATTAACTGTGGAGTGTACCAACAGAGATTACAGTAGTGAGACTTTATATACCTTTCAGCATTTGACATTGCAAGAGTATCTAGCAGCTTATCATATTTCTGAACATAATGAGACTTACTTGAATACATTTACTCATTTAGCTGCTAAGGATAAGAAACTAAAGAATGTGTGGAAATTTTTCAGTGGCCTTACAAAATTTAACAAAAGCAAAGTGATATTCAGTACATCAGTTAAGGAAAGATTGTGATCTAGTTCACAAGTGTCATTGTGCATTGAGTCTCAACAGTTAGAGCTGTGTGACTATTTCATGGATGGGTTAGGTGATATAGGGCTTGAAAGTATAATTATTAGCCCATCAGACTTTATGGTTCTTGGGTACATCATAACTAATGTATCTCAACCTATTTCAGCAATTAGATTGAATAATTGAGCTGGGATTCTGATGCAGCTCTGGCTTTGTCTTCAATGGGAAGAAATGATTCTATTAGTGATTTAGAATCCATTAGCAATGGTGATAGTGATGATCAGTTTATAGCTTTGAGTAATTTGTTATTTCAATTACCTAACTTACAGGATCTTTATTTGGAGACATCATTAACTAGGTATCAAGTAGAATGTCTTACTAGAGATCTTATTCTTCCACAGCTTAAAATCTTAAGAATTCATATTCTTACTTGCTTCGGTTAAGCAGACTGACTAAATTTTCGCTGAACTTGCTGCACTGACAGGTCCCTACTTCTTAGTCTTTCTACCAGCTACAGTTGGGTATCTAGTAGTGAGAATATCAAAGCCAATGATGGCCCCAACATTTAAAATAGCATTATTTTTTTCATTCATAGAAGGTAGGCATTTGGTAAACAGTGAATATTAAAACATTAACATAGTCAAACCAAAAAACTATATTTTATCAACAACCATATCGTTTTGTTGTGTTTGTTTTTTCTAATATCGCTCCTTCCATGCTAAAAAAAATCGTTCTACTGAACAAAATTGAAAACTTATTTTTTCTGGTGCCTACTGTACATTATTTTAGCACAGGAAGAAACAGCACATTCTCTGATTATGTGTTTTGAATACAGAACCGGTCAAATGTTTTAGGTCACCATAATAATATATGTTATTTGCAAAACATTTGCATAAAACTTCAATAAATTAAGTGTTAGAAACAAAGTAGAGCAATAATACGATAAAACTATATAAAAGGAATAACTTAGCATGTTTGAATAATTAAATGAACAATACAACATTATAATTCAAGTCAGTATTTAGTATGTCCTCCTCGAGCTGCTACGTTGGGGTATTAAGTCAACTACATTTTTTGTGACATCACTTTCCAGATTCTTCCAGCAATTAAATATAGATTCCTTCAATTTTTCAAGATTTTTACAAGGTTATTCTCTAATCTCTTTTTTATTGCATCCCATAAATGCTCTATTGGGTTTAAATCAGGGCTCTGAGATGGCCAAGAGCTCAAATTAATATTTTTTCGCTCAAACCATGCTTTTGTACTGCGAGCAGTGTGGCATGATGCCCCATCTTGCTGAAATGAAATTATTGCCACACAGTTTAATCCCATCATTTTTAAGATCACGACAAATAAGCCGTATATATGCTTTTGCATCTAGACGACCATTAACAACTTTTAGTGAACCAACACCTTTAGCTGACATACAACCCCCAGACTTGAATTTTCCCTCCACCATGATTCACAGTAGGACTAATGCAGTCTTGGTTATATCTCTCACCTTTCCTTCTTCGTACCCAGAAGGTATCAGCTCAAATATAGACTCATCATAAAATAGTACACAACCCCATTGTTAAGCCTATTTTTTCTGTGAGTGGCAGTGAGAAGAGGCTTCTTTGCTGCAATACAACCTCTTCAACCAGACTTTTGAAGTCTTCTTCTTACTGTCCTTGGTGAGATAGATGTACCTGTAGCATCCTCAAACTCTCTCTTCAAATTTCTTGATGTTGCTCTCCTATTGTTAAGTGACAGCCTAGTTAGTACTCTATTTTCCCTAGGAGTTGTAGATAGTGGACGACCAGATCTTGGCCTCTTAATATTTCTTGGACCCCACAAAGGCTTATTTTCAGCTTTTTAGCTATAGCCCGACCAGAATAGTTCTCCTTACTCAAGGTAACTACAGAAGCCGTTTTTCAATTGACAGATTATTCTTTTTAGCCATCCAACATAATTCAAATAAGTTACAGCACCTACCAGCTGCTTCACTATATCTAATTGGAGCTCACTGCACATATGTAGTAGAACTGCAAAGTAAATCACTGAGCATACCTTAAAATTCCTTAGCAACTAGACATTAAACCAGCATCACAAAATTACATGGATACTAATGCTGATTTTTGTCTGATTTTAATGGTGACCTAAAACTTTTGACCGGTACTGTATCATGTTGTTATTTGTGTTTGTGTGCACATATATACGCATTGTATTAGTTGTATGTTTATGTGTTTGTTTATTTGTCAATTTCTCAGCATTTTTTACTATTTCATTTATTAAAATAATAATTATTGTATTGTATTTAATCATTGTGTGAGAAATATGTTTGTGTGTTAGCATGACATAGAGTTGCTGTTGATATCATGTGTTTGCATTTCTGTAAATTTATAGTGATTAAAATTGTATGTTTGTATGTTTGTTTACATGGTTATAATTATTTTATTAGCATTTTATATGTATTTATTAATTTAAATTTTATATATTTAAAATTGTGCAGAATGTTTAGAAAGTATGCATTGTTGATATAGGAATAAATTTGTTTGTGTATTTTTTATAAGATATTAGTAGTCTTATATAAGTTTGTTTGTGTGTTTGCATGTTAAAGCCCATTTAAATAGCACTTAGTGCTGTTTGTTTGTTTGCTTGTTTGTATATCAATTTTATTATATATTTATTTATTTGTATTTAGAGAGATCTCCATCCTCCAGTCTCACTTCACTGGGAGCACTGCCATACATGGAGTAAGTATGTCCGGCCTACACAATGTGCAGTACTACAGAATAAAGTCATAGTTATGCATCATAATTATCTCACATTTCACATCTCTACTGACCTTCACTCATGGACTACTACTCGTGTACCATATCAATACTCATCCCTAACTACCTACCAGTCTAAGTTTGTATTGGTTGGTGGACGTCATCCCTCCACTTATGAACCCACTAACTCTCTGTTGACTAGTACTACTGGTCTAGACTGGAAGCCATCGCTACGTGCCATGCCTACTAGTCGCTCCTTGGCATCATCAGTTAGTGGAGGATCACCGGAGGTCCTGGTCGTGACTGGTGGGAGTGGCTCACATGGCGAGTACTTGGACGTAGTGGAAGTTCTACTCAACGACCATTGGACGACTGCAGACTCACTTCCTTCTTCATGCTTGAACATGCGATCAACATTACATGAAGGCAACTTCTACTTCACAGGAGGAGGTGGCAAGGAGAATATACTATTTATATGCAGTTTAGAGTCTCTTATAGCATCTGCTAGTAATGGCAGGACAAGAAGACAAACAATGGACAGTAACCACACTTACTGACATCTTTGCTATCATCTCCTATGTATCGAATCTAATCGGCATTGATAGACATTCTACCATTAGAAGTTACTCCAACAAGACAGAGAAGTGGATTGAGACTACTAGTGAGGGAGATAGACCAGAACAGAAGGATAATGATGGATGGATAGCTACTGCAGTCTTGTCTACTGGACAGTTGCTGGTTGCTAATAGAGATGGACTATACAAAGAAACTCTGTCAGGTTAGTGTAAGTAAATAGCAGTAGAAAGCCATCTTGCCTTCAGTGATATTGGCTTCTCTTTAGAATGTCCCATTTATAGATTATATGGGAAACTAAAGTTAGGTACTAAAACTTATACTATAATAAAACTAGAATATTATTATTTATTATTAAGTTAATTAAGTTAAAACTAAATATTTATTATATTAATTATGGTATTATAATAAGAAAGGTAATTGATTGTCTTTGCCAAATTTGCAAGCAGCTGCTTCTACTGGCAGCTGCTTCTACTGGCTTAGCTCCAGGCTATTATAAAACCAGCTGCCCCTACCCTGTATTGCACTAGCCCTCTAATGGTACTTGAGCAGTGTGTGGGTTACTTGTTTTGACACTGTAATACCTATAATTAGTATTTCATTTGCAATATTTTATAATTCATATTTTATTTTATATTCAATAGTTCTCAAGTATGAAGATGCATACAAACACTTCATTGTTTCCAAAGAAGTGTTGGAGCTTCTGTCTTTAAAGTTTATGTCCCTTGGTCCTCCAAGACAAGGCAAGAGTACAACTCTCAGGAGAATTAAAAAAAAGATCATAGATCTTCTGTCAGCAAAAGAAGACAAGCAGATTCATGGCAGCACAGGTGCAGTACAGTGTTGCTCCAATATGCTAGTCCAAGGCAAGTCTGATCCAACTACAGCAGGAAGAACCACAAACTGGACCATTGTGAACAATCTCACAGAGGAAGCATCTCTACTCTTTCACACTCTCAAAGATAGTTTTCAGATTGAATCCACTTCTGAGGCTACAGCTGATTCCCATAGAAGTAGTGACACCAGGGCAGAGGTCAGTCAGGCTAGCAGTACAGGGCAGTCTCACCCTGTGGAAGAGCCATCCCAACCTTCATTATTACAGAAGATGATGGCAAGATTGCAAACTTTTACCAGAAATAAGCAACCCAGGCATAAGGGAATCACTCCACTCTCAACAGCACATGACCAACCAGCTGATCAGGCAGTATCATCACCAGATTATTCTGAATTAGCTGCCGTATCCGAGACAGTGTCCAAGCAACCACACTTTGCAGAAAATGTGAAGCACTCTTTTAAAGCTTTTTTGAGGATGGAGGACACCGGAGGTCAGCCGGAGCTGATGGACATGCTACCAGCACTCACCATAGGACCTGGACTCTACTTGCTGTTTTTAGCTACAAGTTCCAACTAGATGAGGAGTATCGGGTCTTTTATCAGAGAGCTTCAGGAGAGACAACTGCACCAGAGAAATCTGAGTTTACTCTGCAAGAAATGCTTTTGCGTACTCTGGCCAGTATATCTTGTTTCAGTTCCTCCACCCATCTTCAACCTCTACCAGGACCAGACAACTCAGCCATTGGTGAGATACTGGAGTCCTCCAAGTCAGTAGTGTATATAGTGAGCACACACAAAGACAAGGTTTCTGAGGAAGTCATCGCTACAGTCGACTCACAGCTTCAAAAAGTTATTCGAGACACTGACTCCTACAAAAAAGGCATAGTTCAGTTCTGCTCAAAAGACAAGCTTGTTGTTTCTTTAGACAACATGGGAGGCAGAGTAGAAGAGATCGATCTCTTGCATCAGCTACTGGAGAATGCCATGGAGAAACACTTTATAAAGCTGAAAAGTCCAGCTGTGTGGCTTCTGTTCAGCTTGTGTCTCTGCATGAGAGAAGTGAGGACAGCCAGCCTGGAGACATGCTTGGCCTTGTCCCATGCCTTCAATATGACACCCTACGAGACCAAAGCAGCTCTGTGGTTTCTTCACCACCATGCCGGTGTTCTGATGTACTTCCCCAGTGTTCCTGGTTTGGAGGACCTGGTCATCATAGACATCCAGGTAGTGTATGACAGTATCACTGGTGTCATTCTCAAAGCCATGAGCTTTGATAGCATAGGTCAGGCCACATCCGAGAGATTCAGGCAGACAGGTCGATTCTCTATGACAGATTTGAAGACAGCTACAGCTGACATTTCAGGAGATCTGATTCCACCAGAGCAACTGGTAGCTTTGCTTGCATATCTTCACTTGATAGCTGAGATTGCATCAGTCGAATCTTCTGATACTAACTCAGATTTAGAAGAAGAGAAAGAATACATCATGCCTTGCGTGTTAGAAAACACTAGTGCAAAAGAACTTGACCAATTCCACAAAGAATCTTGTAGCTCAAGTCTTATGGAGCCTCTCTTGATATACTTCAGTAGTGGGTTTACTCCTATGGGACTCTTTCCTGCTGCAATGGCATGTCTCATATCCAACAAGTCCTTCACTTTCATTGGAGAAGGAGTCAAGAAAAACATGGTGCACTTTATGTACGGATCTAAACGAATTCGTGTAACATTTATATCTCGATGTAAATATTTTAAAGTCGTAGTTTCGTGTGATCCTACTTTCCAAGACTCCATTCACCATGAATGTGCTGCTCTAAAACAAGAAATAGAAGACACTCTAAAGAAGGCTAGTTCCAGAATGAACTACAACAGCTCCATGGACTACCAGTTTGCCTTTGACTGTCGTTCACATGAAGGAGGGAATCATCTCGGGATAGTTCATGAAGTCGAGTCTATTCCTTCAGCCATGACATGTGTCAACAATTCCCAAGGAATTGCACTTCAGAATAGACACCTCATTTGGTATGGACAGGTATGTAGAAATAGACTAAAACTTGCAATAACTAACAATTATTTTATTTGGTTTAGAAATATGAGAAGAAAGATCCTGTGGTAGAGGTCTCTGAAAGTAAGTCAAGTTATTGTTTTTATTTGGTTTTATTATAAATGTTTTATTAATAGGTGGCAATAACTTGAGTATATTTCTGAGTGTGTATCCTGACTTGGTCCTCTCAGTGAAGCCTTGTGTCATGACAGTAGCTGATCACTGCTACAGTATTGGACTCATATCACAGTATACCTATGACCAACTTCGTGAGCGTAAAGACCTGATTGATGAAGACAGAGCAAGGACTCTTTTGGACAACATTCGTAGAGTCTTTTCATCGAGACCCTCAGCTCTCAAAGAGTTTGTTACTGTATTGTTCCAAACAGGAGAATGTAATCAATTAGCAGATAAAATACAGCGACAGCTCCAGTAAGTATGTTGTTATTATTGTAGTATTTGAATTATTGTGTTGTTTGTGTAATAGAATTGTGGAATAAAGTCTGACAAAGCCACGTGGACATACATTTGAAAACACTCATTGTATTGCACTTCACATTTTTGTATATCATATCCCATAATTCAAATTTACACATTATTAATTTATTTTTACTGTTACTTTTAAATAAATTTTCATTAAAGAATGCTTAACGTTGTGTTACAAAATAACAAAAACATAGTATGTGATTGTCAAGTAGTTTGATATTAGTTACCAATACGGTCGCTTGTAGTCTGGTATAGCCAGACCCTTTACCAACCACTACCCTGTATTATTGTATGGCACTTATATTGGTACTTTATTGAACCACTACTCGTACAAAGGGTCAGGAGACATGGCCATACCATTGCTTTGCCGCATATTGTGGCGGTCAACTACCGTTAGCAAATTACTGTCAATGGCCCTCTGAAATCAAAAATCAAAATTCCAATACTGTTTGGCTTGTTTGATATCTGTCTACTGCACTAGACTATCTCGACCGTACAAATACTCCAGCAAAATGTTCACCCCATCTCTTGTCTGACAGTATCTTGTTGGCAGTGTACAATGATCCATCACCTCTCTTGTCTGACAGTATCTTGTTGGCAGTGTACAATGATCCATCACCTCTCTTGTCTGACAGTATCTTGTTGGCAGTGTACAATGATCCATCACCTCTCTTGTCTGACAGTATCTTGCTGGCAGTGTACAATGATCCATCACCTCTCTTGTCTGACAGTATCTTGCTGGCAGTGTACAATGATCCATCACCTCTCTTGTCTGACAGTATCTTGTTGGCAGTGTACAATGATCCATCACCTCTCTTGTCTGACAGTATCTTGTTGGCAGTGTACAATGATCCATCACCTCTCTTGTCTGACAGTATCTTGCTGGCAGTGTATATTGATCCATCACCTCTCTTGTCTGACAGTATCTTGTTGGCAGTGTATATTGATCCATCACCTCTCTTGTCTGACAGTATCTTGTTGGCAGTGTATATTGATCCATCACCTCTCTTGTCTGACAGTATCTTGTTGGCAGTGTACAATGATCCATCACCTCTCTTGTCTGACAGTATCTTGCTGGCAGTATACAATGATCCATCACCTCTCTTATCTGACAGTATCTTGTTGGCAGTGTATATTGATCCATCACCTCTCTTGTCTGACAATCCACTCCTGATGAGCTGAGGAGAAGTCTTCAAAGTATCACCCTATATGTACCAACTGCTTGAGTCATGGCAAGTAGGAACATACTAGGGAGCCTGAGCTGGCAGGAAAAGACCCTGCAACAACAGAGGCTACTATTAAACTATCATCACTGAACCAGCTTACTTTCTAGTTATCATACTATTGCTGTTGAACTCGTAGTCATGTTTGTGGCAGTGATTTTGGAGGCTTTCTTTACTCAATTCTACCTGGAAATTACTATAAGTAACAGCACTTTAAAAGTACTGCCACACCCCTTTACAGAATGAGAAGAGATAGTACTAATGACAATAATGGTAGGCTTATAGGCCTTTGTTGTAGGCTTCTTTCCATACCACCAAAAAACAAACTTGTTGTCACCCGCACTTTATTTTGTATTTGGCGGACTGTGCCACTCGCTGCCAACGTCTGTGCAGTCCAATACTAGTAGCCCCACCCCTAGATTGCGGTTCAAGCTCGGTTACATTCCGTCCGCCGCAACGCACCCTCAACGTTCACACTTTTAACATTTTACTGCTGGAGTATCTCAAATAGCTAGTAAGTTTCAGAAAAATAGTTTAAGAAATTAATTTAAGACTTTACTGAGTTGTACTGTCCTTCTAAAATAAGTTTAGTTGAAGATTGGCTGTTTCTTTATTAGTAGATAATAGTCTTCTAGCAAGTTCTTCCAGAGAGGGCTCTGGTGAAGAAAGAGATGGGGGCTATAATGGAGTATTTTTGCAACCTCAAAAGTGGTTTGTAAGTGTTTCTGTAAGGAATGTGGTCTGATAATGGAGTAGCCTCTCTTCTGTGTGACTAACAATGACACCAACAACAGTGGGCGACTTGATACCACATGTCGTAAAACATGATTAGAAAAGAGCTCTTTTGGTTGATCCAGCCAGAATTAGACATGCCGTACGATGTTCCAGGAACTTCACCTGCACAGAGATCAGGATTGAAGCGTTTTCCTGTAAAGACAACCATGGGTGGAATGGTCTGACCAGTAGCATTGCAACAGCCAAGAATAGTAATTTATGTTATGTTGCCTGTCAAATCTTTTTGGCACCCCTAGCTGCAATAACATAGGGAGTTTATGCTCAAGGGACATTCCTGGTTCATCACAATTGTCTATTAAGTTATATTCAAGGAGAGTTTCTTTGAGAAGCTCAAATAACTCACAAGTTGAAGGCATGGCATCTTCGGTTGCAGCTGAGATTTGAGCATATGCTTAAAAATAAGCAGAGACAAATATAAACACAGACATTAAAGGCACTCATTTGCTAGCATTTATGCAGTATAATTGTATCAATTTAATTATACTGATTACTGGTGCGACTGCCTCCAATTTGTATCTATTCTCACTAAAGGGGACGTCATCCCACACAGCTGTGCCACAAAACTTGCTCCTTCAACAATGGAAGTTCATTTACAATAAAGATGAAAGATAGCAAGCTACAAATTACAGCAACATCACAGGCTATGCTAGATGATTCCTCACATTACATGCTAGCATTCATCAAATCTGCTTCAGAAAATGATGTAATTATTGTCAGACTGTCTGTCCTATCAATTCTGCTCCTGTCACTTGTCAGACTGTCTGTCCTATCAATTCTGCTCCTGTCACTTGTCAGACTGTCTGTCCTATCAATTCTGCTCGGCCTGTCACTTGTCAGACTGTCTGTCCTATCAATTCTGCTCCTGTCACTTGTCAGACTGTCTGTCCTATCAATTCTGCTCCTGTCACTTGTCAGACTGTCTGTCCTATCAATTCTGCTCCTGTCACTTTTCCAACTGTTCGTCCTGTCAATTCTGCTCGGCCTGTCACTTGTCAGACTGTCTGTCCTATCAATTCTGCTCCTGTCACTTGTCCAACTGTTCGTCCTGTCAATTCTGCTCGGCCTGTCACTTGTCAGACTGTCTGTCCTATCAATTCTGCTCCTGTCACTTGTCAGACTGTCTGTCCTATCAATTCTGCTCCTGTCACTTGTCCAACTGTTCGTCCTGTCAATTCTGCTCGGCCTGTCACTTGTCAGACTGTCTGTCCTATCAATTCTGCTCCTGTCACTTGTCCAACTGTTCGTCCTGTCAATTCTGCTCGGCCTGTCACTTGTCAGACTGTCCGTCCTATCAATTCTGCTCCTGTCACTTGTCAGACTGTCTGGACATGTTTATATAACTTTCTGCAAGGTATATTTAATTAGCGAGGTTTCTGATGTTAATTTATTGATTTATTTTATTTATTTTATTTATATATGTATTTATGTGTATTAAGTTATTATTCCTTTATTTTATCATATATTTACTAATAATTTATTCATTTTTGTATTTATTTTGTATACTTTTAAAATTTATTATTATATTTATTTTCACATTGTGTACATTTTTATTTTTATTAATTTTATTGTATACTTATTTAGTCAAATATAATATGTTTAAAATATTTACTATTTATTTTATTTATTTTTTACTATTTATTTATTTCGATACTAATTTTGTTATTTTCTATTTATTGTTATTTATTTACTTTTTCTATTTATTTTTTGTTTACTGTTTATTTAATTTTTGTTTATTTAATTTACTTTATTGTTATTTATTTATTTGTTTATCTAGTATATATTTATTATTATTATTATTTATTTTTTACTTTTTTATTTTTATTATTCATGTATTTATTTTATTATTTATTTGTTTATTCTTTATTAATTTTTATTTATTGATTTAAATTAATGTTTTTTTTTTGTATATTATTATTTAATGCAAGGTTTCATACAGAGTATGGGAGCCCTGGGATTTGCTCCCTCCCCCCTAAATTTATTTCCCCCATCCCTCCCCTTAAACATAGCAAAAAGTTCACCACTTGTCCATCAGTTCCATGTTCCAGTTGTCAATTGACTGACTGTCCTTTCTGTTGACTCAGCACTTGTTTAAGTCCATCCTGTCAATAAATCAACTATTGCATAACTCATGACATTTATCAAAACTAATAATTGGATTACTGACTGATTAATTTCACAAGTTGATGCCTGGAATAATGGGTGACGCATAGGATTGTTTGATGTAGAGTATAAGGTATCACACACAACACACACACATACATACACACACACTGTTGTTATCTTGAATGGTCAATGTTCTCGTCTCCCCCTGCAGGTATGCTGTTCTTGTGGTAAAGTCAGCCACCCATGCCAGACTCGGAAAGAAGAGCTTCATCTGGTACTAACAGCTTCACTTCACTTCCAATGCAGGTGACTTTTAAAAGTGTGAAGCTCTAGATGTTGCAATGAACTGAAATGCCTTCCCTCTTTACAGTGTATCTATGCCATTGTTACAAACGTGAGCTGAGACAGTAGTAGGCAGTTTACAATTAGTTTAAACAACTTATGTGTTTGTGTTTGACTTCAAGGCATTTTGGGTGTGGGTGTTAATTAAGTGGTGTGCACACATAGTGCTATACAGCTACACTTAACAGGCCCATGATTAGCCAGGGTTCTTATTTATCTATTTGTAGTTTCTGTTTGTTAATTTTATATTTAATTATTTATTTATTTATTATGTATTCATTTACTATTTTATTTTAATTTTATACATATTATTTTTGTGGGGCCACGGCAGTGTACCCGGCTGGAACTTGGGATTTACACAGAGTCTCCAGCTGCTTAGTAATCTTGCAAGGACTTGGTTCAATACCCCCTACAACTGGAGCTGTGGTCCAGCTTTAATTTATCCTCAGCGCGCATGTGTGAGAGGGTTATAGTATTCAGTTTATTTATCTGTCAGTCATTTTAACACACAACAGCAGATCCTTGAAGATGACAGCCTCTGGAAGATTGAACAACACATCAAACTGTTGTACTGGACAACTTAAGTCCCTTTAAATGTGCCAGAATTTTTTGTTTCGACTTATTTTTTCAGAAAAAAATACTAGTCTTTTTTTCTTCTTATGATCGTAAACTTTTGTTGGTGGCACCCCCAATTGTCACACGGTAATCACCTGAGTAAATAATTTCTTGCTGCCTGCGGTAGTTTTGCTTTGTTCTCAGTGGTTTACTGAAGTGCTGGAATTGGAGTTCCCCATTGAAACTAGCAGTGAGTTTTTCATTACTTAATAATTATTTATTATTTATTATTCAATTAATTTTATTATGTATTTTTTTTTTTTTATTATATATTTATTATTTATTTATTATTAATTATTTATATTTTACATTATTTTTATTTTATTTTATTAATTTTATATTTGTATACTATTTTTTCTTTATTTCTTTATTTATTTTTTATAATTTATTGGCGAGCGAGCGGAGCGAGTGAGACACTCTCAGGGATAACACAATTGAAAATCAGGGATATTTTGTTTGTGTGGACGTTCATATGTCATTTTGTACTTTGACCCTCTCATATTTTGTGTGTTAGCTCGTTTGACCTCATCCCAAACTTCACTAAACGGAATTTTCCGGTTTATCGATTATTACCTGCATCACCCTGGTAATTGAATTGTTTACCGCTTTGAATTATTTTGCTGGTGCAGTTAGAATTTAAAAAAACTTACCAGAGTTCCATTTCTATTCTAGTTAATGGCAGTGGTAAGTTAATACGCTATTTGCTGTAGTTATAAGCCCTAGCAACAGTATTTACTTGAAAATTAATTGTCCACTAGACTAACCACGAAGGTAAGCCTTGTATAGGTATGTTAACTTAAGTGTGAAAGTATGTGCATAACGACTGTTACTTAAGTAATGAATATCACAAAGAAAATGTTTAAATAACATGACTTGTTTTTTTGTTGCTGTTCTTTTTTTTTCTTTTTCTTTTCAATTCAAACAGTTGCGGGAGTATTTATTATGGCATTGAACGTAATTTAAATCTAAAAAAAAAGAAGGCTTTTTAGTAGCTTGAGAGTTAGAAGTCAAAGTCAATTGTTTACCAATAGGGTAGCTTTAGGCTCACTCGCCATTTGTGCTCAAGCACACCACTAGTACATAATTATTATTTATTTAATTTATTATTATTAAATATTTTATAATTTTAAATAGCAATTTTTCTCGTCTAGCATGTTGCTGTGTGCGGCCACCCTTACAAAGAGAGAGATAGTGCTATGAATAACAGTTATAGCTATTCCAATTCTCACACTCAATATTAGATCAAACACAATGACAATGGTTATTGCTGAACAGAATAGAAATGAAAGTCACTGTCATATAACATGGACCATGCTATTGCCAGACCACCAACCTGAGACTGTGGTCCCAACACACTGACCTCAATAGTGTAATAGTTGGATACAAACCTGTGTGTGTGTGTGCATGTGTGTGTGTATGTGTGTGTGTGTGTGTGGTTAACACATGGGGGTGGACCACTACAGCATGGAAACCTCAGCCCTCCATTCAAATCATCTTTAGAAGACTGTCACATGTTCTATCTAGATCATTTTCTTTGGTGTAGGGGAGGGGGAAGCTTTTATACGTGAGGTTACAGGAAAATTACATGCTACCTGAACATCACCTTCTGAAACATAAAACTACCTCCCGTCCTCCACCCACTATAAAAACAACAATAAATTAATAAACTAGAAAATGCTCGTGTAGCATTGGTTGGGCGAGCGAGGTTCTGGGGAAATGTTGACACTTTCAATTGCATTGGGGTAGTTTGATTTGAATTTGCATTGGTTTTCTTCCTGCAGGTTGCCAAATCTGAATTCACATCTCATTATTAGTAGTAGAATATGTAATGACATGTAAAGGGGGAAATGATGATTGGTAAAGGGTAAAGAATGGTACTCCTCATGATAAAGTAACAATTGGTAAAGGGTAAAGAATGGTACTCCTTCTGGAATGCGCGCGCGTTTAAACGACGACGGACAACGTATTCAGGATTTCCATAGACTACATCTTAAAGTTGCTCGCTCGCTTCGCTCGCTCGCCAATAAAATGAAATAAAAAGAATAAATCAGTTTTATAATAAATAAAAATAATAACAATGTGTACATGTAAACAAATAAAAAAAATAGGTAAGATAAATAAATAAAGAAAAGAAAAATGATGAAATAGATAATCAATAAAATGATAAAAGATAAAAATAATTAATAAATAATTAATAATTGATAGATAAAAAGAATGAATGATTAATGAAGATATAAATTATAATCATTCTCGGCTGAAATAATTAAAATGGTTAATTAAAACTCAACCTGACGTTCAAACTTCTTGCCGAAGTCCTCTTCAGTGGTGAACTGAGGTTGAACTCTCTGTGAACACAATGTAAACAGCAAGATTTCTGGAGGGTACGTTTACTGTTTATTATATCCTGAAGGGTGATTTGCACACAGCATAGACAGCCAGCATCCTGAAGCTCTAAACCTATGTCACTGTTCAACTTGTTATTGTCTGGTGTCATCTGTATGTGTAGAGGCTCCCTTGATCTTTGACTCACAGACACCGCACAAAAGCAGGTTTAACAGATACATAGGTTTAGAGCTTCCAGGATGCTGGCTGTCTATGCTGTGTGCAAATCACCCTTCAGGATATAATAAACAGTAAACGTACCCTCCAATAATCTTGCTGTTTATATCGTGTTTATTATATTACCATGGAGAGTTCGACCTCAGCTGACCCCAGGATGTCGGTTTAAGTTTTAATTAACATAATATTAGCTGTCTCAGTCTTCCTTAGAGACGAAGAAACCCCACTCCATGGAATTGTGGCTGGACAACCACAAGCCAACCTACACCCTAGGCACAGAATTCTCAAGGCAATATCGCTAGACTAACCAAGTCTAATTAGAGCAATGGGAAGGTTCCATAGCATTCCCATGCCAAAAACAAAACTGTTGTAGCATGCCTGGGCCAGCTAAGACAGCCAGTAGATCTGGGCATTAATATATTCCCCACCAATACCCCACCATTCGATAATACGTGAGCAGAAACAATCGCGCAGTGGCAGCAGAAGTATACTTCGTGAAGTTGTGGTGTCTTAGCTTCAGGTTGTCTCATAGTCGTTTACATATAGTAGTCCTCGTCTGAGTTCACGGGACAAGGTGCCCCAGGCTGCCTCTCCTCCTGTATCCATTCTCCAGGCTCTCTGCACCTGAGATTGAACGGATGGATCCAGCAGGCTCAATTTCTGAGGACATTATCATTATCACAGCCAATCAATACATTTCTAGTTCAGTAGTGTAGCCCATGGCAACAGTTCAGTTGTCTCGAATTTATGCTATGCAGAGTTAGACAAAATAAAATTACCAGCGACAATTACACGCACGCACACACACACACACACATGCACTTACCCTGTCACACATCTTTGCTGCACACAATAGCGCTAAATGCAGTTTAGAAATAACATTTGTTTGAGTTTTTATTTTATTAGTCAGTATGATGGGCCATATTTACTCTACCATGTATGCATAAACAAAATTGAGGTGATGTTTTAATTATTATTGTTGGAGTGAGCGAGTAAGATCGGCATGATGGAGGAACAAGCAAGAAACAATTAATTAATACTTCACACATGACTGAACATGAGGACAAACATGCATTCACACTTCATTCACACATTATCTTCATGTAAACACCCCCTTGGACTGAGCTGCAGTATATAGTGGACTGACCAACTCAATCCAGTTCAGTTCAGTAGTTGTTGTAGTTGTGTCACTTCCTGCACAAATGTTCCACATCGTATGCTAGCCTAGAGTGAAGTTAGATAACACCCCAGACAATCAAAGCAGATAGGTTTTGAAATTATATTGAATCAAAGTAGGATGATAATACAATGATGAACAAATAAATAGAAAATCAAAGAGTATTCAAGAAAAATATGCAATGAAGAAGAGACGTGATGCGATGAAGTAGAAGTTCCAGGCTAATGGCTAGAAGAGTTGAGGAACTGAATAGCAGAGTGACTTGAACTATGGCTTGCAGGTGTCAACAGAACTGTTTTTTATCTGCGGACAATTTTTGGCATGACATATAATAGATGTCTGGAAAGTACCCATCCAAAAGAAGAAAGTAGCAGGGTTTCTCTATGGCTTGTTTAAATTTGATGCTGTTTTTGTGGTCGAGAGTGTTTCGAAAGTATCCTACGCTGACCAATTATTAGCATTATTATTTACATTTATTATTCTTTATTTTTCATATTTATTTATTTATTTATTTATTTTATTATTTATTCATTCATTAGTTTTTATTATTTATTTTTATATCTGAACTCCCCGGTCTTATCATAATTAGTTTATCACGGGAAAACCTTGGCACCCATTTGAAGAGTGTTAGTCCGAACGCAAATGAATCTTTGGCAGGCAGAGAGATGTGCAACCCGTGAGATGACCTTGGTAGAGAGGGTTTCCCCCCGTGAATTGCCTTCAGATGAGTGTAGGCGTCCATACTGACTGCTGGAGTCCATTACATGTGTTTGCCTTAGTTGAGTGATTGAGTGTTGGTGTCCATTTCCCGGCTTGAGTGATTGGTGGAGTGTGATTCCATTCAGATTGTATGATGGAACCATTACCAACAGTACCTGTTTTAGTACAGCAAAAACTTGATTTCTCTTTTTCCCATTCGGCCTCTACTCAGGGGTGAGGATCCCCGCGGTCCGGGTAAGTTTACTTTGATTTAGATAGAACAGCAATTGTAATAAAAAGACGTAATTATTATTAAAGTATAATCAGCAAAATATGTTTGTGTGTTTGTGAAGTACCGTGGAGATTCCGTGGTGGTCTTTTCCAACTTGGGTAGACGTAATGGGGTGAGACATTTTTGTATTCTTGTAGTCTGCATAAATTCAATATTGTTCGTGTGTTTTAAAAAAAAAATCTTTTAGATTGTATGTGCACATTTCAGTTAGGTCTGCTATACACGATAGTTGAGAACACATTATTGCGTATTGTTCTTGTGTTTGCTTATGAATTACATCTTTATTGCTGTATTTGGTTATTGTTTACCATTCACAATTCCAAACAATTAAAATTTGTTTATGTACTTGTAGTAGTGGGAGGGGAGGCTAAGTTGTTTAGGGTGTGTGTAGTATATTATTAGTTAAGTTTACAATTCACAACAGCTGAACAACAAACTTGTTGTGTGTTTTAGTGTTACTGACGGGAGTCACCCAGATGATCTGTTCCAACTTGGTGTAGAGGGTTGGATATACTTGATATTGTTATTGCCAGGGTAAGTTGAGTACCATTTCTATGTGTGTGTGTGTGTGTGTGTGTGTGCGCGCGCATAACAGTGGTAAATACACTAATAACAAACAAAAACATTGTTTGTGTTTGTATTGTTTTAGTGGAACATATTCATGAACCTGCAATGATCTAGGGTGGGTGGGTGGGTCTCTGTATAGCCTATTGAGTAGAATTTCACTTTGACATTCACTTTTGACATGTATTTGTGTATGTAATAGTGTGTGTATGTCACCAAATGTATGTGTAAATAACGCGGTTATTATGATCGTAAATAATTTCGTGTATTACACTAAAATTTGGTATTTTATTTTAAAAAACAACATTTTTTTGAGTGTGCTTGTATAAATACAGTGTTGTGCTTCTGTAACTGTCATAAAAATGTATTTATATTCTTCTAGGAAATTGTTGCTGATCTTTTCCAACTTTATGTTTGATGCAGTGATGCTCTTTTTGTCTCTGAGATGACAGTCGCCCTGTGCCCAAGTTTTGTCACACCTATTATGAAATAACAGAACATTTATGATCTATATCATTGCACTGACATATATTTGTAATAATTCTTTTTTTTTTGTCAGGTGTTTGAATTGTTTTTAATTTCTATGTGCAAGTATATACAAATATTGTCAATACTTTTTTGGTAGCTAAAAAATGTATGGAATTGTCATTGGCCGTAGACTCACCTAAACAGTCTTATTATTGATATCATTGGAAAGCGCAAGCAAGCTCTATGAGGCACAATTGTTTAGTAAGGAGTTCCAGGAGTCAAATAATGATGTAAAAATAAAGCGGTGATTGATTTGATTGACCGAGGTCGTAGACGTATTCGACTATGCGGTAAAATTAAGTCTGGAAGGAAAGGATTAAAGATTCTTATGACCTTTTCTAAGCTGAATATGAGTAACTTATGAATATTCATGAGCTAACATTACACCACCAAATTAACTAAAGAATAGAACGAAGAAAATGTTTAAATACCGCGACTTGTTTTGTATTTTTTTTATTCAAACAGTTAACAATAGTATACTCGCCATTTGTGCTCAAGCACATAACTAGTTATGTATATATGTATGTATGTATATATGTATGTATGTATGTATGTATGTATGTATTTACATATATAATGTATGAATGTATGCAGACATATGTATGTGTGTGTGCATGTAGTCACAAACTAGTGTACTGTGTGTGTCCTAATGAGCACTCTGAATAAGTCCACAGTGAGTTATACATTACTTCTCAGAAATGAAAGAAAATACACAGAAAGGACAGAGATACTGGAAGCAGGAGAGGTAGACGGAGGAGGAGGGAATCATCAAGTTGAAAAGGAAATAAGAAAAACAGGGCCAGTATGGCTGAGGGGAAAAAGAGAGCAGAGCAGGAGAAGGAAACTATAGATAAAACAACCTAATGCTACTGCACTATTAATTTGCAAAAGTTAGTACGTCAGTTGGCACTGTGTGGGAGGGTACTTGCTAGTGAATATAAATACTCATACTCAGAGTGGCTAATCCCATACCAATCAGGATAGCACAAGAAAGGTGATAGTTTCGTGCACCACATGAACGTACACTATCCCCTATAACACTCATTCATTTCTTGCAACAAACTATCCCCAAATCCCACCTCAGGTGATATACAATAAACACAGATGGGTATATAAATTTGTGTGTATGGTGTGTATATGTGTGTGTGCATGTATGTGTGTGTGTGTGTGTGTGTGTGTGTCCATGCATACACAAGACTTAATTAAGTTTTAATTCAGCGAGTGAGCGAAGCTGACTATCAGTCGTGTTCAATTGAGATTTCAGATATATATATATATGTAGGTATGTATACGTACGTCAAAATATTTCGCCCGCGCTTCTAATTACGTAAGTTAGGTAAAGCGTTCACAGTTCCAGTATTTTTCAATTAACGAGCGCGGAGAATCCTGCTGCACTGCCTTACGCAACTTTGTTTCAACCAAAAAGTTTATAGCTACTCTCTTCTTGAAACAATTGTGAAGTCTTTGTCAAAGCTGCGCTTCTTTGCCACTGCTTTCGAAGTTTATTCAGGTAATTCTGTTATTGTTAACTCTTCATGCCTGATCATTGCTATTATTTAGCGATTTCCTTCACAAATCATCTTTACCTATACTCATATATTTACTCGCTCGCCATGCATTTGCGCTATTCGAGCGCACCACTAGTTTAGCGAGCGAGCGAAGCGAGCGAAGCTGACTCTCAGTCGTGTTCAATTGAGATTTCAGATATATATATATAGGTATGTATGCGTACGTCAAAAATTTTCTCCCGCGCTTCTAATTACGTAAGTTAGGTAAAGCGTTCACAGTTCCAGTATTTTTCAATTAACGAGCACGGAGAATCCTGCTGCACTGCCTTACGCAACTTTGTTTCAACCAAAACGTTTATAGCTACTCTCTTCTAGAAACAATTGTGAAGTCTTTGTCAAGCTGCGCTTTGCTTCTGCTTTTGAAGTTTATTCAGGTAATTCTGTTGTTGTTAACTCTTCTGCCTAATCTTTGCTATTATTTAGCGATTTCCTTCACAAATCATCTTTACCTATACTCATATATTTACTCGCTCGCCATGCATTTGCGCTATTCGAGCGCACCACTAGTTTAATTAACAGATAATAGTATAGTCTTTAGGCTCGCTCGCCATTTGTCTCAAGCACATCACTAGTTATACTGCTTACGTCTTTAATACTTCTGTTCGACTGTTCCTTCAGCAGCAGTTGCATTTTTTGTCTAATTCCTTGACCAATGTCGTCAGTTCGTCTAATCTTTTTATGACTTTTCAAACCATGGTGTCTACAAGAAACACTACATAAAACAAACAGCTAAAGACCAGAAAAAAAAACAACTTACATCTTTCTTCGAAAAAAAACAAACTTACATCTTTCTTCGTAAGTAGTTTTTCTGCTGCACTTCCCATTGAGAACTGTTACCAGTAGAAATATAAGATTATAACTGGCAGTAATGAAGGGCATAAATTGAATTCTACTGACCTCTGATGAAGACTTGAAGGAGCTTGTATTGGCATCTACTTCCTCTTCCATTTCATCCTCAATGTATGTTTTAAGCTACGTAATCACAACTATAAAATTGTAGCCATACTGTACAACATATTATGTACCATCTTGGAGGGTGCAGGTGATCCATCTTCTTCACTTTCACTTTCACTGTCTTCAATATAGCACTGTCTTGGCTTCTCCTTCCGTTCAGCCTCATCTTTAGTATCTTAAAAGAAATTTAATTTTAGTAAATGCAACACATACCAGTATACATATAGTTACATACCAAATATATTTTGTATTTGTACAGTGTACGGCCGCCCTTTGCACCTCCAGATTACCTCACCAAAAGGTGTTCAGTTACTTAGAAATTGATGTCATTTACGTTAAACATTTATATAATAAAAGGGCAAGTAGAGTGCAAAAAGGGTAAAAATCACTTCTTTTGTAGCAAAAATGTAGCTTTTCAGCAACTTGGCCTTTAAAAACTACCATAATTATAACTACCAAGTGTAAGCTTCAGAGAATGACCATCAGTCCATGCTAGCTGCAGCTAGTGGTTGTGGTAAACCACGTCCTACCTTGGTTGCTACTCTAAGTGGCAACCCCACAATGACCACTAGGTACTTCATGCACTTTAATCTAAATTATCTATCTTTATCATTAACTTACTGTTGCATTCTTTTGCTGGCTTTACCAGAGCATTAGTCATCACTTTCTTGGTAGGTTTCCTAGCTCTCTTACTTGTTTCAGCCATTTTTACTAAAGTATTCAACTGTAGTAGTGATGATGGTAATGGTTGTAATAGTAGTGATACTAGAGAACAATGTTCATCAAAAACAGGTATGAACACTGAATCTTTGCTTCTAAAATAACTGTAATGATTCACTTTTAACTTTTAGGAACTGAAACAAATCCTCTCTATCTTGGAGCACCACTAAGCACAGAAGCCAGTTGGCTTAGTATATACCAGTATGCTATTTTTAATCACTTAACTGATGCAGCAATCAGCCAACTCATTGACCTTATCAAAATCCACTGCCCTTCCTCAGAATCATGCCCGACATCCCTCTATAAGCTAAAACAGAAGTTTGGTACCTCAAATGATGTCAAAACTTTAAACTTTTGATCATTGCAAACAAGAGATTCAGAAAAAATGTTCTAATAATAAGTGTAAGAAACTGAAGGCAAGTATCAGTTATTTTAGTGTATTACCTTTTGAAAATCAGCTACTCAACATTTTTTTCAGGTAAATGTTACAATTTTTGGTTAACATATTATCATAGTAAAATGTGTATATATTTCAGAAAAGTGGGAAATGGTTCAATAATTCACTAGACATCATTCTAATTACATCAAAGATATTCAAGATGAGGAAGAGTATAAAAAGTTAATGGAGCCTGGCCATTTTCTGTCTGTGCCAGAGCATACTGGTCTCATTCTCTGTTCAGATGGAGTGCCACTTTTTAAATCATCAGGTACACTAACTCTAAAGTTTATTTGTACACATACACATCAAAAAAAAATTCTATAGATTTTTTTAGCAGACTCAGTCAATTAGAGTTAATCACAACAATATTCAATGTCATTTAGTTAATTAAAAAATATAATATAGATCTTTTTTTTTTTACAGGTCTTACATTGTGGCCAGTTGAACTGTGCATTTCAAGTTTACCTCCACATCTTTGCCTCTATCTTACTGATCACCAGTTGTAAAATAGTTTCCATATCAGGCTTAACTGGTCCTAATCAAATTCCACCTAAGTGTCATTAAAGACTTGTCAAGGGGAAAAGCAACTTAGAGCTAAACTTCTTCTCAGTGTGCTTGATCTTCCTGCAAGAGCAGCAGCTGTCAATATGATGCAGTACAATGGAAGGTATGGCTGTCTGGATGAAGGCAAACATATAAATCATCGCATAATTTATTTGCCTTCAGAACGTCATAAACCAAGGAATGACACACAAATGAATAGATACGCTAGGCAAGCCATTGCAAGGAAAACACCAATTTGTGGTGTCAAAGGTCCCTCAGTGTTGTCCTCCAGTATTTCCCTTACCAAGGCTGTTCCTATAGACTACATGCATGCTGTTTTGGAAGGAGTTACTAAATCTCTTTTTAATTCTTGGTTTGACACAAAGTATCACCAGTCCAGATTTTACCTTGGTAGGAAAATGAAAGAAATTGGTAAAGCTTTGTTGCGCATTAAACCCTCTTATGAATTCCGGCGAACTCCTAGGTCTATACATACTTCAAAGTATTGGAAAGCATCTGAATATCGGGCCTGGCTTTTGATTTATTCTATTCCTGTACTATTGCAAGTGGATTTTCCAGCAGACTACCTATATCACTTCTCATTGCTAGTTAGTTCCATTCATATTTTACTTGGCTGCAATATATCTCAACAGCACCTACAAATAGCTCATTGCACGCTTGCCAGATTTTATGAATTAATGCCAATTTTGTACCCTCAAACCATGTGTTCATTGAACTTTCATAGTTTGATACACATGTGTGAGTTTGTCCGGCGATGTGGACCCTTGTGGTGCTATTCAACGTTCGGATTTGAAAACTTCAATGGATTTCTGAAGCGGCATTGTCATGGAACAAGGAATGTCCTCCCTCAACTCATTCAGTCTGTTAGAATGAGACAAGCTCTGCCTCTTCTCAAGGATAGACTGGACAAGAACGAGAATTCTCAAACAGTGGACTTTCTCAACAGAGTCACTGGAAAGGTAGATAGGACATCTGATGTTTTGGGGAAAGTAACAAACAAAAATCTCTGTGTAGATGAAATAAAGGCTGTGCAGGAAGCAGGTTTTCCATTGAAAACCACACAGTTCCAGTTTTCCCTAGGTACAGGCAAGATGGTGTAACTTATTCAGTAGCAAGCAAGCACAACTCTAGAAATAACTCCATTTGTAAATTTTATAGACCAGTATGTGGTAAAGAAGAATGGTTTGGGTCTATTCAGAAGTTTTGCTTAGTCAATGGTAATCCAATTGTCATTGTGTCTATTTTTGACAATACTGATGAAGAGGTACTGGCAATGCCACAGTCACAACATCGACATTCACTAAGTGAAGATGTTACAAGGCAGCTAAATTGTTCAATTTGTTTGGCTTTAAGGTGAAAAAGCCATCTTTATCTAATAAATTAATAGCAATTTCACCAACAGACTTGGTTGAGAAGTGTGTCCACATTCCAGTTAAATATTCACCTCATGACATTATAGTAACTTTGCCAAACAAAGTTGAACACCACTAATTCAGTATCTTTTGTCTCTCTCTCCATTTTTGCCACATTTTGGACTTTTTCAACCTCACATTTTTTTCTCTTTTTTACATAGCAATCATCTTGACTCCTATAATCGTTTAAGTCAAACAATGATGATTTATAGCAGTTCTTCATACATGATGCTTTTTCGTAAATGGGGGAAGGAATCTGAATCACACAAACTAAAATTATGTACTTTGAAAATTTAATTAAAATTAATATAGGCAGAGGAACGGTCTAAATGATTGAATTCTAAAAGTATACACAATAGACCACTACAGGTCATAAATGCAAAGAATTAAACTTACAAACATGTCGTGTGGACTGTTAATAAGTCGATATACTTTCTAGGTGACTCCAGTGGATATGTATATGTCTTTCTTAAGTCTTACAGGAATTTGTAAGATTTTACACATAACAAAACTTATATAATCTTAACAAGTTCTTGTAAGAACTTGCAGGGATTTATAAGGTATATTACATGATTTATTTCTTAACAAAACTTTCAGAATCTTAATCAGTTCTTGTAAGAACTTGCAGGAATTTATAAGGTTTATTACATGATTTATTTCTTAACAAAACTTTCAGAATCTTAATCAGTTCTTGTAAGAACTTGCAGGAATTTATAAGGTATATTACATGATTTATTTCTTAACAAAACTTTCAGAATCTTAATCGGTTCTTGTAAGAACTTGCAGGAATTTATAAGGTATTACATGATTTATTTCTTAACAAAATTTATAGGATCTTAATCAGTTCTTGTAAGATCTTGTTAGTACAAATAGGATCTTGTCCATTCTTATAGGATCCTAGTGATCCTGTAGGATCTGACAAGATCTTACAGGATTTTTTTGCTGGGTACTATTGTGAGAACACTGTTGTTAATTAGTGTAAGCTTACCGGTTTTTGTTGGAATAAGTAGCATTAGGAGATGTTCCTTATTCCAGCAGGAACTTCACTGTATTGATGATTGCCACTAAAAAGGAAATTGGTTGCATACTTTATGAGGAACTCATATAGGATAGGTAAAGCGATAGCAAATAAACTGTTGAAGTCCAGCTTGAAAGCTGTAGATTAGCTCTTATACCCAGTGATTTGGTAATTGGAAATGAGAGAGAACAGTTAATTTAAAAAAGTTATTTTATCTTAATAGGCAAACAACAAGTGAATCTAGAGTAAAGGCTCAGAAAAGTAATAGTTTACATGTTATCACAGAAAATATGTTATAACAAATAAACTGTTGTCTGCCACAACTACCCACACCAGTCATTCTGTCATTCACAACTTCCATCAGATGCACTTGTACATGTCTGCACTTAGTTCACCTGTGCATTGTGGCATTTCTAGATGTATCCCAGTTTCCACAACCCTGACCATTGTGACCTTTGTCCTCTGAACAGGCTTGACCACCTTCCAGTATATGCCAGCTGAAAAAAACTTTGGCATGAAATTATAATGAGCCAAATGTAGTAATTTGGGGTTCAGTCTTAACAGCATGCAAATACTAGGGAGGAGAGCGAACAGCTACACATTCAATATAATTTGCAATGCATTTAGTTATCTGTAGTCTTTGTTTGAGTAGCAGTTCCACACACTCAACCAAAACCCCACTGAAGAGCATCTTCAGTGATTAAGCACTGCCCTTTATCTCCTTCCTACTATATTCTTCTTGCTCCAGTGCATTGCATGACCTCAGCACCTCCCCCACCCACCTACCCACCTCCCCGAGTTGATCTCACCATTTAGAGAGTTCCCCATGCAGTATGAGTGACATCAGCCGGTCCGATTCTGTCACCTTCATACGAAATCCCGCTGACCTTAGCCTGTGGAACACAGTGGAGAAGACATACATGTGCACCTCTTTGACCAAGTAGTGGCCATCTTACCACGTAGCAGTGTCCAAATGGCCTCTATGCACAGCTAGTCTTAATACTGTACCGGGGTCACTCTAAAATACAACAACAACAACAAAAATAATAATAAATAAAATTAAAAACAACAACAAAACAACAACAACAAAAAAAACACCCACACACACACACACACATTGTAATATGCTGATGTCGTACAAATACAACATTGTATGTTACTACCTACAGTATACACACGTGTTTATTTACACATAGTTATGTAATAAACCAACAGGTTTGGCTTCACTATTAATTACACACTAATTAAAATATTATAGTAAACTGACATCCTGCTTGTCTTCCTCCCTGAAGATGTCTAGTGTTCCAGTTGTTGTGTCTAGCTCCAGTAGTAACTGGACCATAGTGAGGTGTCCATTAGCTACTGCACAGTGGAAGGGCAGCCAGTTCTGTTCACACACATACAGACACACACACACACACACACACACACACACACACACACACACACACACACACACACACACAATGGCTGGTTGGAGTCACAATAGACTGGTTGGTACTTTGTGATTGGGGATATCCAATAGAGCATGATGTTTGACCTATTTAAATGTAAATAAAGGCAATACAGAGATAATGGGTGGAATGAACAATGCTTTGTGTATGCATGTGACATTATTGATCTGTTTAGATCTCAATTCATCTTCGGATTGATGAGGAAAATTAGCTTTTGTAGTAGTTAGTGGATGCATGATCCATTAAAACACACAAACACACATACTCCATTCACTTCTGTTATTTATCTTGTTATTCAAAAGCTTAATAAAATAATAATAAAGACATTGATGTATACCCTCACCAGTAAGTGTATCACATCCATAATGGCTGGCTCAGGCTTCGTGCTACATGCAACATGCAGAGGCGTGTCCCCGTGCTTGTCACATGCATTCACACTGGCATCGTGGTCCAGCAAGTACTGCATGGCAAGACATGAGCAGATTACATGACAGATGTGCTCCATGCAGGACACACGTACTTACCTGGACAATGATGGGGTCTGTAGCAAAGTGAAGTGGAGCTGCATTGTCAGCATTGGGGAGGTCAGGTCCACATGCTCATTGAAGAATACCTATGTATTGATAAGGAATTTTTACTTTGCTTATTGCTGCAACTATGAAAAAGGTTAATTTTGTTGATTTTGAGTTTACTAATTTTGCTGGTGACTTTGACCAGCTCAGTACATGAATGCACCCAAGCATACTTGACTATCCTCTACCCCAACCTCCACACACACACACACACACACACACACACACACACACACACACACACACACACGTGCGCGCATACACACACGCATGCGCATACACACACGCACACACACACGGAAGGTTGTAGTTATCACAGCTGAGTATGAATTATAATATAAACATTTTCAGCATTACAACCTCAAAAATGGCAATAAAAAGATTTGCTAGTTCTGAAAGCTTGCATCAATATAGTCCGTGTATGTAATTGCAGGACTCCTATTAATCTATTTTTCATTAGTTTCATCACTACTTAGCCACATCCATCCTTACCTCAAGTCCGTATTTAGACCCCAGGGAAGCTGCTACATGAAACAGGGTGTTACCTTTCACACATCTATTAGGAGATATTGCATGTACCCTATAAAACACTAACATCATTCACCCATCGTTACCTGGACTTCAAGTCTACCAGCATATCAGTCTTCAGGATATGGTGCTCCAAAGTTTCCTCAACAAATTGGACAATTCTTTTGTTCACTTCAGTAGTCAGGCACTGGTGCTTGTCACGTTTCTCTAAATAGTGATATCATTGAAGGCTAACCTTTCAGCAAGTCATGTTACTTCGTTCCCTTCCACTCCCAACTTCCACATCCCCCCCCCCCCACACACACACACACTCACCCCTCTCACACATATAAAGATACTCACCAAGTGCTACGATACGTGTGCTCTAACCTTGGAGATGATCTCTGAGATCGGAGTTCCTTGTGATCTCCATGCCACCTTGTTCCTATTTTTTATGGTAATGTCTGCACCCCATTCCAGTAGTAACTGAACACACACACACACACACACACAATAGAGAGAGAAACTAAGTTAGTGCTCTCGGTACAACTCATGATCCTCCGGGTAGACTTTCAACTATGGGATTATCTGCCCAGAAGGTCTGGGCTGCACCAAGAGTGGGTGCCACTATGTGCTGAAAGACCCTAATCTTAGTTACTCCCTGACGGTCAAATTCTTACTGGCTTGTTGAAATGCTGGAACAAATACTTCAGGACAAACTAGATACACATTACTATAATGAGCTCCTCTTTATTCATATAAATTGTGTCAATATTCTTCAAGGGGTCTTGCACTTGAGTGAACAGAGAACCCACTGCTGTATTGAATTGTAAGTTGAACTGTATGAAACAGTCATGGATATTAATTATTTGGATGTTGGTTGAAAAGGGAAGAGGATAAACTACTACTTAGTACATGTTGAGATTCATATTTTATTCCTGTGTGTTAATATAATGCTAGGTAGGAGTAATCATACTGGCCTGTGGTTTATGGGTGGGTGGGGCTGAAAGGATGTAATGAGTATATACGTACCTGGCTGAGGTTCTTGTGGATGTGTTCTGTTGCCAAGAAAAAAGGTGTGCATCCAGGAAGATTTTGCAGGTTGACATGGGCTCCACTTTCAACAAATACTGAGCAACACTCTAATATTAGCAGTAAAAGGTAAAATAGAAGCAAGGTCAATACATAGTAATATAAAAATGCAATTAGCCAGTGTAGATTCATGCACAGATCCCAAAATGTACTGATATGAACTAATGAATAAAAGAAAAACAGAACAAGAAGCGATTTTAAGCAAGCTAAGCTGAATATCATTAATTAAACTGAACATTGTTAATTGAATCATTTATGTATTATATAATAAAAGTTGTATGCAAACAGAAATTCTGGAGTAACATGGTGCGAGTTTGAATGACAAGTCATGACATTGTTACACAATGTTGGTCAATTACCCAATCCCGCCCACTACAGACAGAAACAAACAAACAAAAAAGTCCCCATCTCATCTCATTGGGCAAACTCCTGGCCTCAACCACCCAAGCAACTTTACCTAGAAACAAAGTACTGACAAAGAAGTAGGTACTAAGAAGCCAATTGAGTGCAACACATTCCTTTATCTCTCTTGCTCTGTGTTCCAGCAACCAGAAAAAAGGCCCACCACAGGAGTTGTGATGGTTCGATCAGTCCCTCCTGTGGGGGACCAGCTCCCCAGCGAGGTTTTAATATACCCACTGTGAGGGTATGATTCCCATGTGTATGGCAGAGAAGGGCCAGCACAACAAGAAAACATTCAACAATGTGATGTGCAGAGAAAGCCTAATAAAAGCTGTATTGGTAAACAGCTGTTGATAGGAACACATGTATGGCTACTGATAAGGATTAGTGGAACCCACCTCACCTGTACTGTTGAACTCATGGTTGGTGATGCTTAATTAGAATGTCCTTCACACAAAACCCAAACATACACATTACCGCTTGAAAGTTAGGTTCAGTGTGTGTACACATGTGCGGGTGTGAAAGTTTGTGTTACGTAAGAAGTTTTTGTTTTATTATTAAAGAGGTCATTGAAAATAAACACAGACACAACTTTAATTCAATTAATCACAAGAAAAAATACTCATTTTTACTATCCATTTGAAATCAATATTTCACTATTCCTCTCACACTTGACATTGGATTGGAACAAGTTATTATTGTGAGCTATATACATACATATTTATATTGTTAAGTGTATTGTATAATTTTGTTTTCACTGAAGTGCCACTATTTTTTGTATGAACTTTTTATATTCGTTATACATTTAATATAGGTTATACATTGAATATGAAATATCACGAGTCTGTTGGGGTATTGACTCCACTCGTGCCAATACTACCGACAGACTCGTGATATTTCACGGTATTCAATATAGCGTAAACAAACCAATTATTATCAAATTAATTTATTTCAAACAAGACCAGAATCAAAAATTTAAATCATAGTACTTAGTCTAATCTACCTCACAGGAGGGAAAGGTGCTGGCATGCTCTTCATAGAAACAGATGAGCTCCCATTATCTCATGAGAAGACCAACTCCTTGGTTCTATGGCACAACCAGAGGGTCACAACAAAATTGCAGAGCAGAAGACATGGCTTCCTTGTTCTCCAGAGGAGAGAATGATAGAACTTTGGCTCTCCTGAGAAGTCATGACTCCTGAAGGGAAGAACACTACATTTTGGCTATTTAGAAGAGAGGACATGGCTCTCCAGTGGAGAGGTCAATGAGAAGGCACGGCTCCTAGGAGCCCCTTGATGATAACACACACTTCTGAACCTTTGATTTTGTTTATTCCACATTGTATTTCATGCTACCATGGAGCTATGATTTTAAGTACTAGTGATGTGCTCTAATAGCACAAAATAGCAAAGCGAGCGATACATGTTCCCTGTAATTGCAGCTATTCCATGCATGCTTGGCTACAAAATACTGTCAGATTCTTTACTTTGCTACCTGTTTCTGTTTCGTTTTAGCTCTCCTCCTCCTTGCCCTGTCTTTTTCATTTCTTATCGCTCTCCTTACTAATTTTTCTTCAGGAGTTTCTAACGCCCTCAAAGCTCTTGACAGAGCGTTTCTAACCTTTTGTCTCTGGGGCATCGCTACTTCGTACGGCGGGTAAACAAAACAAAATGTTACTAAGAAGGTTACCCGGCCCGCGCAAGCGCGTAGGAGAAACGGTACACACGTACGCCCACGCAAGAACAAAAACAATTTCTAGACCTAAATATATATATATATCGTGAACTCATTAGAGAGTCAGCTCCGCTCGCTTCGCTGAATTACGTGCCACACTCATCTGGAATACGTGTCACACCCCTCTGGAATACGTGCCACACTCATCTGGAATATGTGTCACTCTCATCTGGAATACGTGTCACACTCGTCTGGAATACGTGTCACACTCGTCTGGAATACGTGTCACACTCGTCTGGAATACGTGTCACACTCTTCTAGAATACGTGTTATACTCATCTAGAATATGTGTCACACTCGTCTGGAATACGTGCCACACTCATCTGGAATACGTGCCACACTCATCTGGAATACGTGCCACACTCATCTGGAATACGTGTCACACTCATCTGGAACAAGTGCCACACTCATCTGGAATACGTGTTATACTCATCTGGAATACGTGCCACTCTCATCTGGAATACGTGTCACACTCGTCTCGAATACGTGTCAAACTCGTCCGTTACACGTGTCACACTCATCTGGAATGCGTGTCACTCTCATCTGGAATACGTGTCACACTCGTCTCGAATACGTGTCAAACTCGTCCGGAATATGTGTCACACTCCTCTGAAATACGTGTCACACTCATCTGGAATGCGTGTCACTCTCGTCTGGAATACGTGTCACACTCGTCTGGAATACGTGTCACACTCATCTGGAATGCATGTCACACTCATCTGGAATAGTGTCACACTCATATGGAACAAATGATGTCAAGCTCTCAATTCCACTTTGTACACTCTATAGCTCAAGCTAGCCTAGTGTCAGTAATAGCACTCCAGTATTGGTAATGCATTGCGTCATCATCTAGCAATGTAGACCTATTGGAACCAATACTTCTCTATACTACCAACACACACTGGAGAACACTTACCACGCCATCACTTCAGCAGTGTAGGGTAAGTCCACCAATCAAAACCTCTTGAGCCATCATTTACAGTTGGATCCAGTCAAAGACATCAAAAGCAGCTGCACTCATTCTATCCTAGTACATAGAAAAGTGGCAGGAAAAAAATGTTTACATCACCTCCATTTTCCACCAAATTGTCACTCTATGACATTAAACTTTGTAAACTTGAGGTGCAGGGAAACAGTAAGCTGGGATTCATGCAGGATTTTTCACTAGAGGTGAAATTTTGTAGAATCTCAAAATCCATCTAGCCACTTAATAGAATATAGTCAGATGATAAATTGTACTATTATGAATTGCTATGAGAACCAGAACTAGAAAGTGTTGATTTTGAAGATGTGTTGGAGATTTTACCTGATTTAGAGTAAATCAGGGAAGGGGAGGGGGAAACTGATCATGGGTTGGAGAGGGGAAATCCCATAGTCTGCATGAAATCCTGCTAAGCATGCCCACCTGTTATTTTGCTGTTTCATGGTTGGGTTAAGTTTTAATTTAACATATTACATTGACTGCTACAACTGATTTGCTATTTTAATAGTTGTTTATTTTATATAAATCCTGACTAAATTAGTTGTTTATTTTATATAAATCCAGACTAAGTTGGAGTGATGCCCTCTAGCTATTATAATCAGTCAATAGCAACAGGTGCTGTCTTACCTTGCTAGTCCTCTTTTATCTCATCTTCATCAAGTATCAGTTAGCAGGAGCAGCACCTCCCCCCAGAATCACCATAGGATCATAGAGAGGACAACTTCCACTAAGGTTAAAAAGTTATAGCACAGCTGGCATTAAGAGCTCTTGCAGAGCATCTACTGAGGTCAAATGTGAAGGTCAACCTTCCTGGGAAGGTTCCATTCCTCTATGATGCACGTATTGATAAAAAGTTTGCGAACCGGGTGCCTGCATTAGGTCATTCTTTTCTATTCGCGTGATTCTTTTCCGCGCACTTATTTAGATCTTAATGAATCTATTTTATAGTCTGCAGTTTGGTGTGGTGGGTCAGAGATATTCAAATAAATCGAGAATGTAGAAGACGGTCGAGTCTCTAGTCTATCAGCAAGTTATGGCGGAAAGCCAGTCGCTAGAGGTTCGTACCGAGGTGAGCTAGTAGCTACTCGCTAGCTGAAAGTAATTGTTTGCCCAGATACTGGCGGCTAGATCAGTTGTTTGTTACTAGATACATTGTTTGATTATTAGATCCAGTCTTCACTAGCCCGCTGTTTGTATAGATAACTTTTACAAAAGGGTTGAAAGAAGGGAAAACACTGCTACCTACACACACGCCAAGTGCTTAGCATAATTTCAAGCTTAAATTTTCAAACAACTGAAATAAAAGAAAGAGGGAAATTAAAGTCTGAGCATTCGATAAAAGGCATCAGCAACTGGATAAATAGAGGAAATTTATGTCTGAGCATGCTCATAAAGAACCAACTAAACTGGAAGAGAGAGGGAAAGACATGTCTGAACATGCTCACAACAAATGCACTTGCAACTGGAAAAAGAGAGGGTAAAAGTCATGTTCCTGAGCATGCTCTTGAAAAAAAACACCAGGTTCTTTTTATGAGCATGGGATGTATTTGTATGTTTGTGCACTTTTATAGGAAGTTTGTTTTTTGTAATTTTTTTAATGTATATGTTCATATGTTAGCATTTTTATAAACAATAGCAGGTGTCTTTCGAAAAGAAAAAGCTTTTTTTTCTTACATTTTTTTATTGCATTTTGACTAAACAGTTGGTACTGCTACATAAAAATTTTTAACAGTCAAGTTCTCGTTTCTGTTGATTTACTGCTAAAAACTAGAAACTCTTCCACATATATCAGCAAGCTAAGGCCTTGTACTACTGCTAAACAGCTTCCACAATAAAAAAAAAAAACTGACTTGCTTCGATTAAGCAGACTGACTGAATTTTCGCTGAACTTGCTGCTCTTACAGGTCCCTACTTCTTAGTCTTTCTACCAGCTACAGTTGGGTCTCTAGTAGTGAGAATATCTAAGCCAATGATGGCCCCCAACATTTAAAATAGCATAATCTTTTTCATTCATAGGAGGTAGGCATTTGGTAAACAGTGAATATTAAAACATTAGCATAGTCAAACCAAAAAACTATATTTTATCAACAACCATATCGTGTTGTTGTGTTTGTTTTTTCTAATATAACTCCTTCCGTGCAAAAAAAAAAAGGTTCTACTGAACAAAATTGAAAACCTATTTTTCTGGTTCCTACTGTACATTATTTTAGCACAGGAAGAAACAGCACATTCTCTAATTATTTGTTTTGAATATCATGTTGTTATTTTGTGTTCGTGTGCACATATTTACGTATTGTATTAGTTGTATGTTTATGTGTTTGTTTATTTGTCAATTTCTCAACATTTTTTACTATTTCATTTATTAAAATGTTATTGTATTGTATTTAATCATTGTGTGAGAAATGTGTGTTAGCATGTCATAGAGTTACTGTTGTTATCATGTGTTTACATTTCTGTAAATTTATAGTGATTAAAAGTGTACGTTTGTGGGTTTGTTTAAATGGTGAACTAGTGATGTGCTTGAGCACAAATGGCGAGCGAGCCTAAAGACTATACTATTTTTATATGAATGATTTTGACTTCTAACACTGAAGCTACTGATAAGGTCCAGTTTTTAAATTTCGCATACACGATAAAGGGATTTCAGTGCCATAGTTACAACTCTCTGCACTGCTTGAATTGAAGGGAAAAAACAACAACATAACAATACACGTTATTTAAAAGTTTTCTTTGTGATATTCTTTAGCTAAGTAGTGGTTGTAACACACAATACTTTGACACAACTGGACATGCACCTACACAGACTTACCTTCGCAGTAGTCTAGTGGACAATGTATTTTCAAGTAAATACTGTTGCGCACGGCTTATAACCATAACAAAGAGCGCATTGACTTACCACCGCCACTAACTCGAATAGAAATGGAAGTCCCTTAAGTTTTCAAGTTTTAACTGCACCCGTAGCTAAAAGAATTCAAAACGGTAAACAATTCAATTTCTAGGGTGATACGGGTACTGATCGATAAACCAGAGGATTCTGTTTAGTGCAATTTGGGACGGGATCGACCACATAACTAACACAAAAATGCGAGGGTCAAAGTACAAAATGACATACATACGTCCATACATACAAATATATAAATAAATTAATATCCCCGATTTTCGATTGTGTTACCCCTGTAAGTGTCTCGCTCGCTCGCCAATTATACTATTATTATTTATTAGCATTTTTATATGTATTTATTTATTTAAATTTTATATATTTAAAATTGTGGAGAATGTTTAGAAAGTATGCATTGTTGATATAGGAATAAATTTGTTTGTGTGTTGTTGTTTTTTATATTTGTAGCTTATATAGTGTGTTTGCATGTTAAAGTCTCGTTTAAATAGCACCTAGTGCTGTTTGTTTGTTTGTTTGTATATCAATTTAATTATATATTTATTTATTTATTTGTATTTAGAGAGATCTCCATCCTCCAGTCTCACTTCACTGGGAGCGCTGCCATACATGGAATGAGTATGTCCGGCCTGTACAATGTGCAGTACTACAGAATAAAGTCATAGTTATGGATAGTGATTATCACACACTTCACATCTCTACTGACCTTCACTCATGGACTACTACTCGTGCACCATATCAACTTTCGTTCCTAACTACCTACCAGTCTAAGTTTGTATTGGTTGGTGGACAGCATCCCTCCACTTATAAACCCACTAACTCTCTGTTGACTAGTACTACTGGTCTAGACTGGAAGCCTTCATTACATGCCATGCCTACTCATCGCTCCTGGACATCATCAGTTAGTGGAGGATCACCAGAGGTCCTGGTCGTGGCTGGTGGGTTAGGCTCACATGGCAAGTACTTGGACGTAGTGGAAATTCTACTCAACGACCATTGGATGACTGCAGACTCACTTCCTTCTTCATGCTGTAACATGCGATCAACATTCCGTGAAGGCTTCTTCTACTTCACAGGAGGAGGTGGCAAGGAGAAGATGCTATTTATATGCAGTTTAGAGTCCATTATAGCATCTGCTAGTAATGGCAGGACAAGAAGACAAACAATATGGAGGACAGTAACCACATTTGCTGAAGTCTTTGCTATCATCTCCTATGTATCGAATCTAATCGGCATCAATGGATATTCTACCATTAGAAGTTACTTTAACAAGACAGAGGAGTGGATTGAGACTACTAGTAAGGGAGATACACCAGAACAGAAGTATAATATTGGATGGATAGCTACTGCAGTCTTGTCTACTGGACAGTTGCTGGTTGCTAATAGTGATGGACTATACAAAGAAACTCTCTCAGGTTAGTGTAAGTAAATAGCAGCATCTCTAGAAAGCCATCTTGCCTTCAGTGATATTGGCTTCTCTTTAGAATATCCCATTTATAGATCATATGGGAAACTAAAGTTAGGTACTAAAATTTGTACTATAATAAAACTAGAATATTATTAATTATTATTAAGTTAATTATGTTAAAACTTATATTAATTATGATATAATAAATAAGGTAATTGATTGTCTTTGCCAAAATTGCAAGGGCTAGAGTGCAGCTGCTTCTACTGGCAGCTGCTTCTACTGGTTTAGCTCCAGGCTATAAAACCAGCTGCCCACACTTGGTATTGCTGGAGCCAGCTAATGGTACTGGTGCAGTGTGTGGGTTACTTGTATAGTATAACCAATGAGATTGTAATACCTGTAATTAGTATTTTATTTGCAATATATTTTATAATTCTTATTTTGTTTTATGTTTAATAGCTTTCGAGTATGAAGATGTATACAAACACTTCATTGTTTCCAAAGAAGTGTTGGAGCTTCTATTTTTAAAGGTTATGTCCCTTGGTCCTCCAAGACAAGGCAAGAGTACAACTCTCAGGAGAATTAAGAAAGAGATCATAGATCTTCTGTCAGCTAAAGAAGAGGAGCAGATTCATGGCAGCACAGGTGCAATACAGTGTTGCTCCAATATTCTAGTCCAAGGCAAGTCAGATCCAACTACAACAGAAAGAATCACAAACTGGACCATTGTAAAGAATCTCATTGAGGAAGCTTCTCTACTCTTTCACACTCTCAAAGAGAGTCTGGCGACTGAATCCACTTCTGAGGCTACTGCTGATTCCCGTGGTGGTAGTGACACCAGGGCAGAGGTCAGTCAGGCTAGCAGTACAGGACAGTCTCACTCTGTAGAAGAGCCACCCCAACCTTCATTATTACAGAAGATGATGGCAAGATTGAAATATTTTACCAACAGGCAACCCAGGCATAAGAGAATCACTCCACTCTCAACAGTACATGACCAACCAGCTGATCAGGCAGTATCATCACCAGATTATTCTGAAATAGCTGCCGTATTCGAAACAGTGTCCAAACAACCACACTTTGCAGAAAATGTGAACTCTTTTAAAGCTTTTTTTAGAATGGAGGACACCGGAGGTCAGCCTGAGCTGATGGACATGCTACCAGCACTCACCATAGGACCTGGCCTCTACTTGCTGTTCTTTAGCTACAAGTTCCAACTGGATGAGGAGTATCGGGTCTTTTATCAGAGAGCTTCAGGAGAGACAACTGCACCAGAGAAATCTGAGTTTACTCTGCAAGAAATGCTTTTGCGTACTCTGGCCAGTATATCTTGCTTCAGTTCCTCCACCCATCTTCAACCTCTACCAGGACCAGACAACTCAGCCATTGGTAAGATACTGGAGTCCTCCAAGTCAGTAGTGTATATAGTGGGTACTCACAAAGACAAGGTTTCTGAGGAAGTCATCGCTACAGTCGACTCACAGCTTCAAAAAGTGATTCGAGACACTGACTCCTACAAAAAAGGCATAGTTCAGTTCTGCTCAAAAGACAAGCTTGTTGTTTCTTTAGACAACATGGGAGGCGGAGTAGAAGAGACCCACAACTTGCATCAGCTACTAGAGAATGCCATGGAGAAACACTTTAAAAAGCTGAAAATTCCAGCTGTGTGGCTTCTGTTCAGCTTGTATCTTCGCATGGGAAAAGTGAGGACAGCCAGCCTGGAGACCTGTTTGGCCTTGTCCCAAGTCTTCAATATGACACCCCAAGAGACCAAAGCAGCTCTGTGGTTTCTTCACCACCATGCCGGTGTTCTGATGTACTTCCCCAGTGTGCCTGGTTTGAAGGACCTGGTCATCATAGACACCCAGGTAGTGTATGACAGTATCACTGGTGTCATTCTGAAAGCCATGAGCTTTGATAGCGTAGGTCAGGCCACATCTGAGAGATTCAGGATGACAGGTCGATTCTCTATGACAGATTTGAAGACAGCTACAGCTGACATTTCAGGAGATCTGATTCCACCAGAGCAACTGGTAGCTTTGCTTGCATATCTTCACTTGATAGCTGAGATTGCGTCGTCAGTCGAATCTTCTGATACTAACTCAGTTTTAGAAGAAGAGAAAAAATACATCATGCCTTGCGTGTTAGAAAACACTAGTGCAAAGGAACTTGACCTATTCCACAAAGAATCCTGTAGCTCAAGTTTCATGGAACCTCTCTTGATATACTTCAGTAGTGGGTTTACTCCTATGGGACTCTTTCCTGCTGCAATGGCATGTCTCGTATCCAACAAGTCCTTCACTTATATTACAGAAGGTGTCAAGAAAAACATGGTGCACTTTTGGTATGGATCTAAACGAATTCGTGTAACATTTATATCTCGATGCAAATATTTTGAAGTCGTAGTTTTGTGTGATCCTACTTTCCAAGACTCCATTCACCATGAATGTACTGCTCTAAAACAAGAAATAGAAGACACTCTAAAGGAGGCTAGTTCCAGAATGAACTACAACAGCTCCATGGACTACCAGTTTGCCTTTGACTGTCGTTCACATGAAGGAGGGAATCATCTTGGGATAGTTCATGAAGTTGAGTCTATTCCTTCAGCCATGACATGTGTCAACAATTCCCAAGGAATTGCACTTCAGAATAGACACCTCATTTGGTATGGAGAGGTATGTAGAAATAGACTTATGTATTTTAACTTGCTATAATTAACAATTTTTTATTTGGTTTTAGAAATACGAGAAGAAAGATCCTGTGGTAGAGAAGAAAGATCCTGTGGTAGAGAAGAAAGATCCTGTGGTAGAGAAGAAAGATCCTGTGGTAGAGGTCTCTGAAAGTAAGTCAAGTTATTGTTTTTATTTGGTATCATTGCAATATTTTATTAGGTGGCAATAACTTGAGTATATTTCTGAGTGTGTATCCTGACTTGGTTCTCTCCTTGAAGCCTTGTGTTATGACAGTAGCTGATCACTGCTACAGTATTGGACTCATATCTCCTGACATGTATGACCACCTCCTTCAACGTCAGAACTGGATTGATGTAGAGAAGACAAGGAACCTTCTGAGTAGCATTCGTACAGTCTTATCAACTAGACCTACTGCCCTCGAGGAGTTTGTTACTGTATTGTCTCAAGTGGACTATTGTAGACAAGTGGCAGATAAAATACAGCAACAGCTCCAGTAAGAATATGGTTATTATTGTAGCATTTGAATTATTGTATTGTTTGTGTAATAGAATTGCTGTGGATTGAATTCTATCAACACTACATGGACATACATTTGTTGTGTTTTATACTTTATATATCATATCCCATATTTCAAATTTAAACATTGTGGATTTCTTTCTATTGTTTTTTTTAATAAAATTATTAACTGTATTTTAACCACAACTTTATTTTATTATAGCATACCAGCATAGTATCGACATGTTTTTCAAGTTGTAGGAACTTTAGTAACCAATGATCGCCTGTAGAACTCCAGCAAAATGTTTAGCTACAGTAATTATCTTATCATTATTATAATATATCACGATAGGGATTTCCCTCTCTACATGCCAAGTGGCTGGGGGTTTCCCCTCTCACCAAGCTAACATCAGTGGCTGATACAGAAAACACCTAAGGGTAATGATTGTAGGTGGTTTGGAAACACACTCACATTGTATTAATTAATTCTTTATAGAACAAGAGGAAAGTATGTGAATTTGCTCAGTTTGGCTAGTTGTAGTTGTAGTTCTAATTTGGCCACTGTCTCCAAGTAGACCACGTCTGGGCCGTCGGCTATCCGCAGTAAACGGGCACCAGTACAAACTAATGTCATGGAAATAAAATTTGACATTCTGAACTTCGTTTTCATGCACACTATTTAATATCCATCTTGTGTGTTCCTCCTCTAGCCCCTCCCTCCTCTAATCCGTCCCTCCTCTAGCCCCTTCCTCCTCTAATCTCTTCCTCCTCTAGTCCCTCCCTCCTGCACACGTACGCCCACGCAAGAACAAAAACAATTTCTAGACCTAAATATATATATATATATATATATCGCGAACTCATTAGATAGTCAGCTCCGCTCGCTTCGCTCAAATTATCTAGCAACTTGATATGAACGAGACATCCAAAAAATATATACTTTTTGTGTGTTGGACATACAAGATTAATTATATCCAGAACGATGAGCTGTGAAATATTAATTATATATCTTTGGGGTATTGAACCACCTCTGAAGTTCTAAGATTGATTCAAAAATATGAAAAAGGAAATAAAAATGTATTTCTATTAGAGGTACATGCACATGTCACAACAAGCCTTTACCTTGACACTAATCAGGCTTTTGATGTATAATATTCAATTCATGTAAAGAGTAAAACTTCATGAGACAGACTGCACCATAAAATTCATAAGCTTTAAAAAAAAAAAGGTGAAGTTAGATTATAAACATTTAGTAATTATGTGTCCTATGAAGTTGAAGACTCAACATCTTGTTCTTTACTTTGAACCCTGACCCCTGTGCTCAATGACTTCCTGGATCTGCTTCCTCCTATACCACACCCATTTCTCTTCTGCTTCTTCCGCTTGCTCTCACAACTATCCCGTTTCAAGTCTAGGCATTGATGATCCTTTACCATTCCCGCAATCCTCCAGTCTGGAGAAAAGTGCAGGGGTAGCCTCCAACCTCCCGTCACCGACTTGTTGCTGTTGCCCAGGCAATCCTTCACTTGACAACAGCTTGCCTTCCGGTCCTTCTTTCTTCACCAGGTCGATGTTAGGAAGGACGTCCTCTGCTGATTGGCCGTCTCTTGTTGGGTCTCTTAGATGCACTGATATGAATGGAATCTTTCGTGTCACCTTGATGAATAGTTCATATTATATTAGTTGATAATTGAACACATTCACAATTTCACACTCCATCTCAGAACACATTCACAATTTCAATTTCAACTTGCTACAGTCAGAGAAAGAGTGTTAGAACACACACACTCGCACTCACAAACTCACACACACTCACATTCAGCCATTACAACAGCCCTTAATATCTCAGATAGACTAGTCCTTGAGTCCACTCTGAATATACAATGAAGCTGTCCTTTAAGAATCTCCATAGAGACAGCTAATAACTAAATCACACTAAAATCTGTAGGACTCTGTATTGTAACCAAAAAAGAAAAAGAAAAAGAAAAAAAAACTTTAAAAAAATGTTGGCGCTAGTCATGCCCATGGCTGTCCACGTGTTCTGGACTATCTCATCATCTTTCCCTATTGCTACCTCTGGCTCACTCCATCTCAGAAAGACCTTTCTTACATCAACGATTATTTCAGTAGTTCAGTCATTACTGGCATGTTTTCTCTACTGCCAATCTCCCACTAGTCAAAACATGTATTCACACACAAACACACACACAGACGTACACACACGCACACACACATATATGTACAATATATGGTAACTGAGCTCGCATTGCTATACAATGCTGATGGCTGACCCCTGTAAGCCAGGTCATAATGCCTGCTGGCTATAACATATCTTCACAATCCCAGGCGGGGAATTCCTCCACGTTGGTAAAGGGATACTGGGTCTGTGGGCCCAGGCATCACGTGGGAGTAAAAGCGGGAGAATAGTGATCAGTTAGTTCACGTGGAGCACTTGACGCCATTGAGCCCGATAGTCTATTTCCCCACCCTCCCACACCTTTACCAGGGGTTAAATAAGGGGGGGATTGGTTAAACTCAACTTCCGGTGCTTTGCTGTGATAAGGTGTGCCGGCGGGATTAAAGGGGCTTGCCCCGCCCCGTTAATTAGCCCCAATTAGCACATGCTGGTTGGGGGTGGGGTTTCTTCCGGCCACCCATGCCAAACTACTCAGCACATGTTGCTGCGGACTAGGAAGGAGTATCTAGGAAGACCAAAGGTGAGTGTGTAGGAAAGGGTAATTAGGGGGTAATTAGGGAGTAACGGTGCCACCCACCCCAGATGCAAGGCCACACGAAGGAGGGGCGGGTGGGCCGGGGGGTCGTCGGGCAGGATGGGAGCCGCAGGATTAACCCATACCTATGCACACACGTTCATCCATGTTCTTTCCCACCTCACCTTTTGGCACGTTTGGTATATATGGGCCAGCCTCACTTTATAGTGGAGAAGATTAGAACTCTGTCTGGGAGGTATCCGTGACTGATTAACCTAAGGATAGGAAGGGCTTGCCTAGACTTGTTCCGAACCTAAGTTGACACTTGGACTAGGAAGCTCCTTGACTGGAGTGTGGTGTATTCGACAGTGACTTCTCTGGTGGCAGATATTGTTGAGGCTCACGACCTAGCTCATCATACCACAAATATCTCAAGAAAGTCTTCAGTGAGAATAAACCTCACCTTAAGAATATCATTACTCAATTATTACGACGTCCCACTGCTTCAGTAACTGAGGATTATTGATAAAATTCCCCAAGACAGCTAATAAGGCTTCAATAGGTGTTCTATGTACTTTAGTAGCTCTTCCCATGTCTCAGAAACATCTAGTTGTTTCTATCAATTTTGATTAGTCATTCTTTTCTATATGCCTAATTGGATCTAATAGTCTGTGTAAAAAAAAAAATTATCCCGCGCATTGTAGTTATTAAAACAAATAAATATTTTACAATAATTTCACCATCGTGGCGTCCATTAATTCAAACATACTAAACTGTGTGCATGCAAAGAAAGTCTCTGATATTAATCCTTTCAGTACAAACTTCAAGTTAGGTACATTGAACCTTCATACACTGCCCCACAGAGAACTCAGCTCCTCCCCTCTCACCTGCTCCATCCTGGCTTCCTGCTGGTCTTCTTGTGTGGCCATGTAGTCTGTGAGTTCGCTCACCAGAGCCGACGCCTCCCCAGACGTACGGATGTCGGCACACTGCTGGTATTTCTTGTCCAGTAAAACCATCGTGTTCTGACACCACCGACTAGCCTGAGGGAACAGAAGGTGGCAGCAACAACATGTATAAATAATGAATAAAATGAAATTAATATCTGCAGAGAATGATAACATGAATATAAATAACTATTGCTACTACATTTTGGAATACGTCAAGAACCACTGTGTGGCGGGATACTTGCTAGTTTATAATAAGTCACACTCATCTATCACACTCTTTTTCCTACTCGCACACATAAGCACACTCTTTTCTACTCATATGCACACACAAACACACTCTTTTTTCTACTCACACACAAACACGCTCTTTTTCTACTCATATGCACACACAAACACACTCTTTTTTCTACTCACACACGAACACACTCTTTTTCTACTCATATGCACACACAAACACACTCTTTTTTCTACTCACACACAAACATGCTCTTTTTTCTACTCACACACAAACACACTCTTTTTCTACTCACACACACACAAACACACTCTTTTTCTACTCATATGCACACACAAACACACTCTTTTTTCTACTCACACACAAACATGCTCTTTTTTCTACTCACACACACACAAACACACTCTTTTTCTACTCATATGCACACACAAACATGCTCTTTTTTCTGCTCACACACACAAACACACTCTTTTTCTACTCACACACACAAACACACTCTTTTTCTACTCATATGCACACACAAACATGCTCTTTTTTCTGCTCACACACACACAAACACACTCTTTTTCTACTCACACACACACAAACACACTCTTTTTCTACTCATATGCACACACAAACATGCTCTTTTTTCTACTCACACACACAAACACACTCTTTTTCTACTCATATGCACACACAAACATGCTCTTTTTCTGCTCACACACACACAAACACGCTCTTTTTCTACTCATATGCACACACAAACACACTCTTTTTTCTACTCACACACAAACACACTCTTTTTCTACTCATATGCACACACAAACACACTCTTTTTTCTACTCACACACACAAACATGCTCTTTTTTCTACTCACACACACACAAACACACTCTTTTTTCTGCTCACACACACACAAACACTCTTTTTTCTACTCATATGCACACACAAATATGCTCTTTTTTCTGCTCACACACACACAAACACACTCTTTTTTCTACTCACACACACACAAACACACTCTTTTTCTACTCATATGCACACACAAACATGCTCTTTTTTCTACTCACACACACACAAACACACTCTTTTTTCTACTCACACACACAAACATGCTCTTTTTTCTACTCACACACACACAAACACACTCTTTTTTCTGCTCACACACACACAAACACACTCTTTTTTCTACTCATATGCACACACAAATATGCTCTTTTTTCTGCTCACACACACACAAACACACTCTTTTTCTACTCATATGCACACACAAACATGCTCTTTTTTCTACTCACACACACAAACACACTCTTTTTCTACTCATATGCACACACAAACATGCTCTTTTTTCTGCTCACACACACACAAACACGCTCTTTTTTCACACACAAACTCTTCTTTTTTTCCAGATAATTACCATACCCTTGCCTTTCTCTGTAGCTCCTCCCTTTTTTAGCCGCTTGCAATTTTGAATGTACGTGCAGTCTTTGTTCTGTTCCAGTTAATGCCCTACTAGAAATATCTTGCAAGATCTTTTAAAGATTCTTGGCAAGAATCTTGCAAGACTCTTGGCAGAAATCTTGAGAGATCTTGCATGATTTTTTTAACATTTCTTGCAAGAATCTTACAAGGCCAAAGTAAGAATCTTACAAGGTCCTCACAATAATTTACACGGTCCCTGAAAGGTACTGCAAGGTTCCTGTCCAATATTATAAGATCTTCTGTAATAAATCTTTCAATGTTTGATTATGCGATCTTTGATGCAAGAACTTTTTACCATCCTCACTATCATGACTATGGGAATAGATGAAATAATTTTTAATGGTAAAATTTGAAAACATTTGAACAATTAGAGATATATAAGATAGTTTACATTGTTATTCAAGGTTGTCCATTAGATGTAACATTTTCTTTAATATTTCCGCAATCTCCACATTTTTTTTTCACGTTTCTAATTAGCTCCTTCTCATTGAGATCAGGAAATCTCTTGCGAACACAGTCTACAAAATAAAAAATAAATAAAAAATTATATTCAGATGTTCAAAAGGTAAACTTACTAAACAACAGATCAACTTTTTGTCTATTTAGTGGGGGCTTAGAACTCTTGAAATGCTTGAAAAGTATCGACTCTTATAATTCTTGTCTGGTACTAACAATATCCTGCCATAAGCTAATGGACTGCTAGCTGGAACATGCAGGATGTTAACTCCATTTACCTAGAAATCCAAAACAAAAAAGTACAGTAAGCAAAGGTGCATTTATCTGATTTATAAAAACTGACAAAAAAAAAAACTTACGATGTATTCACTAGAACTTTGTGTAGTATCTTGAATCATCTGTGAACAACAAAAAATACAAAAATGAGTACCAAATTTGAGGATTAAAATAATAGGGTTTAATGAAAGAGGGGGAGGGATATCCTGTAAGACAGTTTTTTCTGCTTCTAATCCCAAATAGAAATAATAGGGATTCTCCCCATACACAATTTAAGTGCAATTTTCGTAAGCAGACCGAAGTTAGAAGACAATTTAAATATGCCATAATCCTACACTTCATTAATGCATGGGCATCTTTTCATTCTCAAGTGATTAATTTAATTCAGTCCGCACCTTTTTTGCCTTCTATTTTTAGTTTCAGAAGTTGTAGGATCCAGTTGGGAAGGTGGCTGAAATTAATTATGAGGATAATCTTTTTTTGAAGTGCAGTGTTATTGAACTCGCACATAAGTGCCTATAAGTGCTTGTGACAGTGAGGGAGTTAATATACATACCAAAAATAAATTCCAGTATGTTCACACACATAGAGAGAGGGATAACTGTTTTACATACTTACTGTAGGGATTGAAATATCTTCACTTTCCATTTTTTTTAACTTTTTCTCCATCACTCTCAATTTGTTCAAAACTTCACCAATGACAATTTTTATTTTTCCTTTTTTTTCTTTTTAATTTTAATTTTTAGTTAATTTAGAAAAGGATCGATGCACGAGTTCAGGGCAGAGTGCAAGCATGTCCTAAAAGACTACTGCACTTCAAAAGGCCAAGAGTGAGGTATATATTGTATTTATTTACTATTCTGTAGATTATGGTAAAGAATTTTTTATAGCTGTTGTCTAAGCATGGTGATTCAGGAAAAAGAAAAAGAAAAACAGCAGCAACACCAACCCCAGTGGACACAGACATTGAGGTAATCATTTGTGCTAGTGAGTTACATTAATAGCATAATTTATTTGGTATCATGCAGAACGAAGAGATGCCCTCTGAACACCCAAGTGACCAAAAAATGGATAATGTAAGTTAAAATTCCAAACTTTATTTAATGTCTAAAGTAAATATTTCTCTTTTCTTCTTATTAATTCTGTACTGTATTTTATGAATATTATAACTGATGCATTTTGTAATTCTTGTTTACTGTCTAAGGTCGATGATTCTGGTAGAAAGAAGTGCAGATCAATGTCTACTTTCCCAGTAGACACCAGCATTGAGGTAATCATTCCTACCAATTCCTTACAAATATAGTGTTAAATATCTTGTATCATGCAGTGTGAAGAAGTGACAATATACGATGATGAAAATATTCCATTTAATCAAAGAATGGACAACGTATGTTTGTAATGCAGCAATAATATTGCCTATTTTACATCTATTTTCTTGTCAATGACAATGAAAAAGTTCTAATGGAATACAGAATGCAAATTTAAATATTTCTAACATACAGGTAAATAGATCTTGTCATATCTATTATTGCTGGAATTACCATGCTTTGGGGTACTCGATTACTTCAATTTTGGAAGGTTGTTTTACACCCTGCCTCTTCAAATTCCAGAAAAGGAAAAAATTACTAACACTGTTGATTGTGGCACAGTGGTAAAGTAGATGTCATGGCCAATGTGAATTCAGACTTGACAGACCTTTTGTAGTTAGTTTGATGCTATTTGAGCATCACTTTAAGAAATATTAAAACATGTAGGGAAATTTTTGCAAATTGTCAAAAATAACTGAGTAGTATCTAGCAATTTTTTAAAGTTTGATGACATACCCTCAAATGCAACAAATTCTGCTGGGTAGGGCTTGCCTTTTACCTCCATGTACAAACTTGAACCTTTCTGTAAATCATCCAGAGTGAGCAATCCTCCTTCAGATTTTGATAAATGTTGAACCTTAGTCCTTATTTTTTCTCCAGTCTGGGAACACTTTACAATGACCACTTCTATATGATTCAATTGTTTGAGACACCCTTTTACACTGCAAATGTATAGACTTACTGTCCTGTACACTTCCCATTTCCTGAACATAGTCCTTGAATTTGATGGGTGCCTTTCTTTTTCTTCTCTTTTCCACTGGTTCATAGGATTCTTCTTCACTGCTTGACATTTTTTTTTTCAAGTTTAGAGCCAGGTATGACCAAAAAGAATAAATATGACAAAGAAATCCAGCTGATCCAGTGTACTGGTAGTACATGTAGTTAACAGTTGTTATCACATGCAGCTGCACGTGTGAGCTTAAGCTACATAAAACTGCATGGATTATTTTTGGGAGTGGTTTTTATGAAACTTTTTCTGGTTCAGTTTGAAAAACAACAACAACAACAACAACAATAAATACAGTCATGTCAAAAAGAAGAGGCCAGCACAAGAAATACCTGAAGGAGGATCCCACTGCTAAAGTTCCCAGAACTACTCTGTGGCTACAAAGAAAATCTCTCCAGGGCGTAATACTAAGGTAGCCAGAAAAACATGTTTAATTTGCTACAATGTGTCATATATTTAACATTCTTTCAGATCCCAAAAGAAACTGTGTGTGCAGGATAGTGATAATGATAGTAGAATTAGTGCTGGAGGAGGAATCAGTGATCGTGGTGGAATCAGTGATCATGGTGGAATTAGTGATGATGAAATCAGTGATAATGGTGGAATCAGTGATGATGGTGGAATCAGTGATCATGGTGGCATTAGTGATGATGGTGGTAGAGATGATGATGATAATAGAATTAGAGCTGGAGTTGGTGGAATTGGTTCAGTCAGTGATAGTGAAAGTGGTGAAGGTGCAAGTAGTGGTAGTAATGGTGAAAATTTTAGCAGTGCTAGAAGAGGAGGAAGTTGTTCTGATGAGTATACTTTTGATAATATGATGGGAAATAGTACAGCTAATTTCAGTTTTGAGAAACTGGACACCTTCCTCATGGAGGAGGAATCTATTTTAGAAGAAATGTTTAAGCCATTGTATCCAGGTGCAATCATAACTATCTGTGCAGCCTATTGCGCAATTATGACATATGCTATAAAAATAAATTATCATATACTGCTGTGGAAAATTTGTTAAAACTTCTCCAACTTTTGTGTCCAATATCAAATCATATTCCGTCTAGCTTGTACAAGCTCAGGAAGTTTTTTAATGATTTTTCTTCAAACTACCAGAAAAAACAAATGTGTGCAGAGTGTGAAAAGACTATTGATCAGGGGGAATCGTGTCATGGAAAGGATGGATATCTCGTACAAGTACCTGTTGAGAAAGCCTTGAAGAGTATTATAAAACGTAAGATTCAAAATTACTGTATGTGTGCTTCATAATACATAAACATCTTTCGTGAAAAGAATCCAATGCTGTATTAGTGTATGGTCCATTAGCTAAATCTATTATGTATGATGATGTGGCAATAATGAAGTTGCAGGGTGTGTCACGCGAAATTTGGTCCCCCGCCAAATACGGTCCGGCCGGACTGAAATTGGCAGCCAAAATAGGTCCGCCCTGCTAATTTCAGTGCGCTCGAATTAAATAAAAATTTGAATTATAGAGGCTTGGTGGATTCCAATCCTGTGGTTGATATTGACACCGATAAGGACGTACTTTTGTTGTTTTTTACTGGGTCTTATTGCTAAATTTTTGAGATAACACAAATTAACCAAAACTACAGTCAATTGATAGTATAACTAAAAACTACTCATAATTATTGAAGAAAAATTAGCTAAATCTTCAAGGGAAAAAAACTAAAACTAAGCATTTAAGATACTTTTTAGTACTGGAATCTCTCAACCAAACCACACTAATAGCATTATTGGATGATGACTAGATTATACCGGAATTAACACAGTTTGGATATACATGAAGGCATTTACAAGTTTCAAAGAACATTTACAATTATATAAATTTGCAATAGATAGCGATGTACTAGCTTTTAAGATAACTGGGTTCCAGAGTTTCTAACAGGAATGTTTGTTGGAGATATAGCTATATGTTTTTCCACACCAAAATACATCATCTAAAGTTTATAATTATTGAGACCTGATTAACCCGGCAAGGGCTGTTCAGAACATTAAAAATAAAAAAAAGCTTTAGTTAAAAATGTTACTGTTCCAGTTAAATGTTACTATTAAAAATTGTGATTAAAAAAAAGGAGAAAATTTCATAATGACTTTCATAACTTAGCTTCGTTACATTACTGATTCGGATGAGAGATCTGAATTCTAGCATCATGCCACAGTGATCCCACCTCTGGACATTTAGGCACGAAAAAGACTTTATCAAGAGTTAGTGAGCGGTTTATGTGGCAAGGAATGGTCAATGATGTTAATAAATTGGTAAGTAAATAAATAAACTCATACAGAAGTGAGTGTGGTCAACTGATGACAAAGAGTGTTGTTATTTTTTAATTGTGATATATCCAGGTTAGTAATTGTGATGTGCCATGGCAAATTAAGCCAATCTACTCCAGAGCTCCATCCAGTACCAGTTGTGTCACCATGGCACCACATTGGTATTGACTTCATTGGCCCCATTTTTCCTGCATCACATCAAGGAAACAGATACATCTTGACTATAACTGATTATTTCACAAATTTTGTTGAGGAAATTCCTATGAAACGTAAATATTTTGAAAATGTAGCTGCAGCATTGTTCAAGATAGTCAAACATATGCACTATGGTGAAGTCTTGAAGCTTATGGGAATTTGAAAGGTAAACTCATCAACAAGAAGTACTAAAGAGCAGTCTTAACATTATAACTATACTGATATAACTCACCAACTATACTGATAAAACTCACCACCTCCAGTTAATCACACAATTGATTTTTTTCCTTCGGGGCTAGGTGGGACTAAATTTGGCAAAGCGGACCACATCTGGCAGCCATATTTAGTCTGCCCGGACTGAATTCGGCAGCCAATTGTGGTCCCGGACAGTTTTTAGCAGCCAATTTCAGTCCGGGGGACCGATTTTGGGTAGGACCCGATTTGGCGTTACAGGTGCACTATTACTTCTGACCACTGGCCATTTTCCACTAATTTTACCCTATTGGCCACTCAAGTTATATTGGATTAGCCCTTTGGCCAGCCAAATTTTGCCTTGCACGCTTGTTATACCCCAGTAAAGTCAGTTTATATACACGTAAATCACTGACAGCCATTGTTCAGCCATTCTAAATATTTGACTTCTTTTACTTGCATAGAAATTAAGTGGCATAAAAATTTATTAGGAATGCCTAGACATTATATGACCAGTAAAGTATTAAAATGAACGGCCGTAAGAACTAATGTAATATCTTTTCGTAAATTGCGCTCAAAGTTGTAAGAGCTAGTAATGTGTTTAATTTTATAAAAGATGGAAATATACGTGATATTTGGAATGGAGACGCGATAAAATATCTAAAGCGAAGAGATAGCTTTTTTACTCATCCAGAACATTTAGGACTCTCACTCTCTACAGATGGTGTTCCAGTCTTTAAATCTTCCCAATATAGTTTGTGGCCAGTTTATCTGATTATCAACAACCTTCCACCAGCTATTCGTAACAACAAAGAGAATACCATTCTTTGCTGTCTGTGGTTTGGACCAAAACCTGCCATGAGATCATTTCTTAAGCCAGTGGTAGAAATGCTACAATCACTGTACATGGTAGGCATGACTATTAAAGTAGTATGTGGGGCAGTAAAGACTATAAGAGCAAAATTACTTGATCTGGTTGCAAAGGCTTCTATATATAGTGAACATGATTCAATTTAATGGTAAGCATGGATGTTTGGCATGCACTCACCCAGGGTCTCACTTAACACAAGGTTGTCTGTCATGTTTATCTTCCTAATTTTCACCCATTACCAGCAGCACGAACACATTCAGGCATTATGAAAGCAGCTAGAAGCTGAAAGAACTGGAAAATCAGTGCTTGGCATATAGGATCAGCTGGAAGATTCTTTGAATCTTGTTGATGGAATATCAATAGATTATATGCATGCAGTCTTAGAGGGGGTTACTCGATTGCTACTTCACACTTGGTTCAAGTCAGAAAATCACCGCGAGCCTTACTATTAGGAAGACATGTTCGTAAAATAGATATCATCTTGTTGAAACAGACTCCCCCATCTGAATTTAGTCGGCCACCAAGGTCAATCCAAAGTCACATGAAGTATTGGAAAGCTTCTGAAATGCGCAGCTGGCTACGTTACTACTCTTTGCCATTGTCTTCTTGACAGACTAACCTTGCTAGTTCTTGCAAGTTCTTGCCTGTTTTATTCTTGAAAGATCCTAAAAGAATCTTGTAAGAGTCTTGACAGACTAACCTTGCTAGTTCTTGCAAGTTCTTGCCTGTTTTGTTCTTGAAAGATCTTGATAGAATCTTGTAAGAATCTTGACAGATTAACCTTGCTAGTTCTTGCGAATTCTTGCCTGTTTTATTCTTGAAAGATTCTAAAAGAATCTTGTAAGAGTCTTGACAGACTAACCTTGCTAGTTCTTGCAAGTTCTTGCCTGTTTTGTTCTTGAAAGATCTTGATAGAATCTTGTAAGAATCTTGATAAGAATAGCCTTGCAATTTCTTACAAAATCTTACCGTATAGACCTTGAAAGATTCTTGCAAGAATCTTGAATAAACATTCTTTAAAAATAATTTCATTCAAGATCTTGAACAATTCTTGCAAGATTCTTTCAGGATTCTTGCAAGAACAATCACATAAGAATCTTACAAGAATAAATGCTCTGAATCTTTCAAGATCTTGAAAGACTTTTCTAGTAGGGTGGACACATGGTGACCTAATGAAGTGGACACATGGTGACCATATGAAGTGGACACATGGTGACCTAATGAAGTGGACACATGGTGACCTAGTGAAGTTGACGCATGCTGACCATATGAAGTGGACACATGGTGACCTAATGAAGTGGACACATGGTGACCTAATGAAGTGGACACATGGTGACCTAGTGAAGTGGACACATGGTGACTTAATGAAGTGGACACATGGTGGCCTAATGAAGTGGACACATGGCGACCTAATGAAGTGGACACATGGTGACGTAATGAAGTGGACACATGGTGGCCTAATGAAGTGGACACATGGTGACCTAGTGAAGTGGACACATGGTGACCTAATGAAGTGGACACATGGTGACCTAATGAAGTGGACACATGGTGACCTAGTGAAGTGGACACATGGTGACCTAATGAAGTGGTGGACACATGGTGACCTAATGAAGTGGACACATGGTGACCTAGTGAAGTGGACACATGGTGACCTAATGAAGTGGACACATGGTGACCTAATGAAGTAGACACATGGTGACCTAGTGAAGTGGACACATGGTGACCTAATGAAGTGGACACATGGTGACCTAATGAAGTGGACACATGGTGACCACTCGTACTGGCTTTTGCTGGGCCACACGCTCATACTAATATGCTGGGGCCACACGCCCACACGAATATGCTGGGGCCACACGCCCACACTAATGTGCTGGGCCATACGCCCACACAAATATGCTGAGCCACACGCCCACACTAATATGCTGGGGCCACACGCCCACACTAATATGCTGGGCCACACGCCCACACTAATATGCTGGTGCCACATGCCCACACGAATATGCTGGGCCACACGCCCACACTAATATGCTAAGCCACACGCCCACACTAATATGCTGGGCCTCACGCCCATCCATCTGTCTGGTCCACACACAAATAAAAACAACTCAAATTACTTGAATGTATTATAATAATATTTAGTATAATTAATTATCATTATAGATATAATTGCTATTATTATTTTGGTTATATTGTGCTAGGTTGCACAACTTACTGGGTACTGACGCAGCATGTCTCTGAGGTGAGAAGAATTCATTCCTTCTGTATCCACCCCTCTCCCCTGAAGTACAGTTTTGATGCCCTTCTGAAGTCCTTCTGCTCTCGTCATTTGCTGTACTGTGCCATTGTAAATAGTGTCGTGCATAAATGATTGTTTTCTGACATCTCGGACATTCATGCGATTGATGTTTAAGGCATCATCAGCCTTCTTCTTGTGTCAAGGCGCATTATCGAAAATGAACAGACCTTGGCAGTAGGGATATTTATATCATGTTGTACCTGAGTGATTAAATGATCATTGGTGAAATAGCCGTCACTTTGGTGTTCCAAGTACAAGGTAGCCTTTACACCATCACATTCATGCATACCACCTACCTCCTCGACAAAGTCGGACACCATGATTGCTTGACCTAGCGATTTCTGCTTCAGCACATGCTTGGTCCCATCATTCCAAAAAATGCCTAGTCAGCATTGGCATCATATGTGGATTCATCATGGCAAACACAAATAACAGGATGTACAGACGGGATCTGGGCGTGGTGAATTGTACACCCATGAGCACTTTTCCATCAACTGCAACTCCTCTAAATAAGTCTCTCGATCCTTCACCACATCTTCCCTCTCGTGTCCATCAAAGTAAACTCCCTTTGTAAACTGCTGATAGGAAAACCCCCAAATCATGCAGCCAATTAGACATAGAAGATTTGCTGATGTCATCTTCGTAGTTTTCCCTTACCCATGAACATATATTCAAAATAGTCAGGTTGGGTTCACCCTTAATGTAACCTCTTTCCCTTAAATAATGTATAATCTCGGTCCGAAAGTTCGCATCTGCCATATGGGAAACAAACTTGGGGTGTTTTCCCCTAGCAGAATCTAGCTCCCTAGTCAGAGCTTCATCTGTGGCATCATCCACTGATATTAGGAGTGAGAAATACTCAGCAAAAAAATGACTGTGTCCATTTTCTCACAACTTGTTGATTGAAGCCTGTAGCTAGAGACACCAAATCACATGATTCTAGGACACCCATACCTTTTCAATGCATTGCTCAAAAAATTGAAAGGCCATAGCTTTATGCAATGCTAAGGTCAAATTTCTTTCAATTAAAGCTGACAATTTTTCAGTTGCAGCTTCAATAATATGAGGGCAATTCTTAACTATATAACTTAGAGTATCACCAGGAGTTGGTTGTGGAGGGGTCACATGAACACCTCTAGAAGCTTTAGGCCTGCTGGTTTCTTCAATCCTCCTAGATGCAGATGAAGAGCAAGCCCTCTTGCCTGTAGGAGTGTTAGTAATGTCAGCCAGTAATTGCAACTCTCCTCGTTTGCGTTTGTGAGCACTTAGCGTAGTTCCCGAAGTTGAAGAAGCCATAGTAAAGCACGTGACAATTGTCCAGTAAGGGAAAGTACCTACACGCGGCCAATGCTAAATTGGGAAAGTACCTCAATTCGCGCGTCATAATGACAAATCCATCGCAAGCGCGAATTGAATGACAAGGAAATTGTGACAAACAAAATAAAATGGTGATAAATGTATTGGAGTCTATGGAAGAAGTCTGGTATGCAGTTCCTGAGGAACTGACTGCTAATTTAACAGCATTAACTTGTATTGTCAGTGACAGTTAACCCTTTGCGTACGACTGTCACGCATTCGTGACCGCCGTAACTTAACGTGCGCGTACGATGGTCACGAATCTGTGACATACCGGGTGCGTCAAGAGAATACGGCTGTCACGAATTCGTGACAAGCTCTTTTTTGCTCTGTTATTACAGTTACAGAGCGCGTAGCGCGCTAAAACTTTCAGTAGCTTACATAGTATACATTTTGCAATCTCTATTCTACAAAATAAGTCTTATAAAATAAGTATAACTTATATCAAGTGCACCAACTAAATAAAAAAATTTTTTTCCTACACTTTGTGTCTAGCTATTTTCAAATAGAACATCTACTAAGAAGTAAAGGCCTAAAGTAGCTAGAAATAAGCAAACTAAAACTAGAACTTACACTTGGGTGTGATTTCTCCTTTCATAAATATAAGCTAAAAAATAGCTAACAAACTATGGCCTCCTCGATAATTCCAACAAAGTTTGTATTCAAAACAACTCTATAAACTATAAACTAACGAATTACCATAGCTACAACGCTAGAGGCAGATTATTTGAGGCCTAACACAAACGAAACACTCGCCCGTTTTCTTTTTCCACGTGTCGAACTCCACTGGTAAAACGTCGTCGTCTCGGGCAACTAATTGGTTTTACGGCGTGCGCGTATTTAATTACATAATTGCTCGCCCGCGTTCGTCCGCAAAGGGTTAAGTTGTAAGTGAAATTTTATGTACCAAAATTTATCAAATTATGGATTTTCAAATAGTTTGCTCTTTAAGCTGAAAGCACTGTATATACAGTGAGTAAATAAAATAAGTTCGTAATACTGTCACAGATAAAATAAATAAAATAAATAAAAATAATAATTAAAAAAGTATATAAATTAAGAAAATATAAAATAAGGCAAGAAATAACTGATACATGAATTTGTAGGAATTAAATTTTGGCTCATAGATTTGTGCTAAATTTTAAGATTTCTAGCCTACCAGAACAAGATTTATGAACTACGCTGTATGAAAGATGTAGAAGGCTGACTAACAACACTGAACTAACTTAGGCTTATATAGCATATGGGGTTTGAATTTCACTTTCAATAATCTTGTTTTCATAGGCAAATTCCAGCTGCAAATATATCCAACTTTCCTTCCCACTGCTACAACTCTCAAGTTTCCAAACCCCACTTCTTTCAAATAACTCACTTTCTCTTCTTTACGAGGTTCTCGGTGTGATCGTTCCCCTTTTTCTTCCTCTGGAAATGTTTCTGTAATTCCTCCGAGTCATCTTGCTAGAATTATACTCTGCCATAGTGTCAGTTGTGGTGTGGGAAATACCATCAGATAACTGGCTCAGCTGGAAGTTGGTCAAGAACAGGGAGGTGTGCTCTATCTGGAGTACACATGGAAGAGGAATGCATGTACTTGGCAACATGTATGTTTATGAGTATATGTATGTAATGCCGTCATATTTTGTTCAGTGATTGCCAATTTGTCAGAAATCTGAGGAAACTATATCAAAAATTCATGCTATTATTTGGTTGCACGTTCTGTTAATGTATATACATATGATCACATGATATCAAGTTTGATTCTTTTCTATATGCCTAATTGGATCTAATAGTCTGTGTAACAAAAAAAAAATTATCCCGTGTATCTTAGATATTAACAAATAAAGTATTTTACAATTTTCACCATCTTGGCGTCCATTAATTCAAACATACTAAACTGTGTGCATGCAAAGAAAGTCTCTGATATTAATCCTTTCAGTACAAACTTCAAGTTAGGTACATTGAACCGTCATACACCGCCCCACAGAGAGCTCAGCTCCTCCCCTCTCACCTGCTCCTTCCTGGCTTCCTGCTGGTCTTCTTGTGTGGACATGTAGTCTGTGAGTTCGCTCACCAGAGGCGACGCCTTCCCAGACGTACGGATGTCGGCACGCTGCTGGTTTCTTGTCCAGTAAAACCATCGTGTTCTGACACCACCGACTAGCCTGGGGGAAGAGAAGGTGGCAACAACAACATGTATAAACAATGAATAAAATGAAATTAATATCTGTAGAAAATGATAACATGAATATTATAAATAACTATTGCTACTGCATTTTGCAATACGTCAAAAGCTACTACATGACGGGGTACTCGCTAGTTCATAATAAGTTACACTCATCTATCACACTCTTTTTCTACTCACTTTTTTTCTACTCACGCACACACACAAACACTCTTTTTTCTACTCACACACAAACGCACTCTTTTTCTACTCACACAAACACGCTCTTTTTCTACTCACACACAAACATTCTACTCACACGCACACACAAACACACTCTTTTTTCTACTCACGCACACACACAAACACTCTTTTTTCTACTCACACACAAACGCACTCTTTTTCTACTCACACAAACACGCACTTTTTCTACTCACACACAAACATTCTACTCACACGCACACACAAACTTTTTCTACTCACACACATACAAACACACTCTTTTTCTACACACGCACACACACAAACACACTCTTTTTTCTACTCTCACACACACACAAACACACTCTTTTTTCTACTCACACACAAACACGCTCTTTTTCTACTCATATGCACACACAAACATGCCCTTTTTTTCTACTCACTGTAGGCACAAAGGAATCAGACCCCAAGCCATCTTCGAAGGAGGGAGAGATGTAGGCACAATAGTCCAGTCAATTTAGGACCAAAAATGCCTGAACCCACCACAAATTGCTACACAAGGTTTCTTTTCATTTTTGTAACTAGTAAAGCCTCCAAATAAACATACTAAAAGTCTAGAAAAATCTACGCAGGCAAAATCCATTTTTTTTGCATGTATATTTTTCGTATTTATAATAATTGACAAAGTGTAACATAAACATATGGATCATTCTTTACAGTTCAGTGGAAGATATAAGCCTTAGAAGATTACCTTTAAAGTGACATATTACTTCATTATTAATGTGAAAACATGGTAGACCAACTGGGTGAGCACTATTTGGAAAAGTTAGCACAGCTAAGTACCAGAAAGAGAACTAGCTGATGTTCTGCTAAGGTAAGAATAACCTTCAGCCTCATACGTTTGATACACATTTAACAAATTAATTCAAATACTAGGATGGATAGCTGCACTTTTTGTCAACACAGAGTCTGGGAGAAACGGAAGCCGTGGTGACTTTGAGCTCAAAAGGATGTGAAGGAATAGCAGAAGCTAGTAAAAAACGGGGTGATCAAATTTATACGGAGCCAGGTCAACGTGTTCATAAACATTGTAGACAAGTCTACTGCAACCCAAATGCTATATCTGCTTGTACCAGAAAACGAAAATTAGACCACCATGCCTCAGCCTGACCAGCGCCTCTTACGGTCTGCAGAACCGGCCTTCAACTACAAGGAGCACTGTCTATTTTGTGGTAAGCCTGACACATATAACCATCGAAGAGCAGTCAAAGGACATAAACTTAAACAGGTTAAAACGAAAGAGTTTCAAAGTGAGATTGAAAGGCTATGTGATACAAGAATGGACAGATGGTCACATACAGTAAAAAGTAGGCTCAACAGCATCAATGATTTGTTTGCAGCTGATGCTGTATACCATCAAGTATGCAGCGGCAATATTTATTGGACACATCCTCAGATTGCCCTCCATATCACTTCACTTACATGAAAGACCAGCTGAAAGATTATTTTGATGACGAACTTGTAATCACAGGAGTGGAAAATCGAGTATTGCTTCACTAAAGACTACTGCTGCTACTATTCTCCACAATTTTTATCATGACTCCAAACATGACGACTGTGATGCTGACAAGCTCAGAATTATCAAGACAGCAGCAAAATTAATCAAGAATGATATACAAGGAGTCAGTCAAACAAAGGATTCATACACAAGTTGTAGTAAGTTATCTTCAGTTGAAGATGCTGTTTTGTTTTTACCAGATTCCCTGCAGTTGATGTTGAATACATTGTTCACTTCAAAATGTGAGCAAGTGAAGGTAGCTTCTATAGGGCAAGCCATTATGCAGATTGCTCGACCAAGAACTATACTCGCACCTATTCAAGTTGGACTTGGCGTACAGCTACATCACCATTTCGCTTCAAAGTTTCTTATCGATACCATGAACAAACACGGCTTTTGTTGTTCTTACTCAGAAGTCACGAAGTTTGAACGCAATGCTGCAGTAGCTCAAAGTACTGATATCCCAGGTTTTACTCCACGACATTGTGTTCAATATGTAGCTGACAATGTTGATCACAACATTCGAACGATTGATGGCATGAATACTTTCCATGGCATGGGAATGATAGCTGCAACTACACCAGCAATAGTTAATGACCGAAGTGTTCCACGGATCACTGTAAGTGCAGAAGACATTTCAGCAGTTAGTACGATTAACATATTGCCCTTCATTCCTACAACTGATGGAATGCAATCTTTGACCTATTCAGAGCTACATGTCATTCACAAAGAAGACTCATCATCAATTCTTGATGATTTGTGGAAAATCTTTTTGTCTGTTAGATCACCAAGACCAGGGTGGTCAGGGATGATGCAGATGGTGAATAAAGGGATTCATCCAGGAGAGTCCTCTATATTGTTTTTACCCATGTTAGACATGGATCCAGGTAACATGTCATGTGTATACACAACCCTTGACTTCATCTGTCGGCATGCAAGTTATTACCAAGTAACACCTGTCATAACATTTGATCAACCTCTTTGGTGGAAAGCTCTTGAGGTAATTCAGAGTCAACCCGAACACAGCATTCTGCATTCTATTGTGTTGAGGTTAGGTGGGTTTCATACTGAAATGAGTTTTTTAGGCTCCATTGGCCATTTAATGGCAGGTTCAGGGTTGAAAGAATTATTAGAAATAATGTATGCAAGCAATGCAGTTACTCACATGCTGAGTGGAAAAGCAGTTCAACGAGCATTACGAGGTTGGTTCTTGGTTGATTCAGCTCTAAACACCATGCTTGTGTCAAAAGAATTTAATGTAAAACCACTGTGCTTGAGAAATAAAGCAGAACATGAACATGCAAATGAGTTATCTGAACAACTACAAATTACATCAAAGCCAGAAAATCCCACCCCCTTCATCAGTAAATCCTTGCCCACAGAGCTAGATGAAATAAGTAAACTTGTTGAAGATCTATTGAGTGGCAAAATAATGGTTCCTGACATCTGCCAGTCAGAAGTGTTGGCAAGAGTTCTTCAAAGACTAGAGAAGGCAAAGCAATCCATGCAAAATCTACGTACTGCAAACTTGTGGTTACAGTTCATGAAAATGATGGAACATCTACCTCCCACTTCATCTGCTGCTAAGTACCACAGTCTACGTGTTTTTCACCAAGTTCAAATATGGAAAGGAAGAGGAAATCTGTGTCCATTTAGATTTGGTTGGATGAAAGTAGATGACAAACTGATCCCTATACAAGCTGACAGAGATGTTGCTCCAAAAAAACTTTTGCAAATAATTCGATGTAACTGCAAGATGGGATGTGAAACTATGCGTTGCTCATGCCGCAAAGCTGGACTTGACTGCTCCACAGGATGTGGAGAGTGTCGCGGTGTCTGTGCAAATATGTTAACAACAGCATATTCAGATGACAATGACTAGGATACTTTACTTGTATTGCACTTTATTACAATTAGTGTTTCATAAAAGTCAAAATAATAAATGTCACCCTGAACAGCTAGCAGAAAATATCATAAATAGTAAGATATATATGATTGTATTATAGTAAATTCTCTTTTATCTGGACCCATTAGATACGGGCAACTCTATTATCTGGGCAGCAAAATCCGGGAAAATTTAATTAAATGAGTGGGTGGAGTGACTTTTAGTGACCTTTCCTGACAAACACTAGCTTAATAATAGATTAATTCCAAGTTATGGTCATTTCTGAGATATGAGCACCCCATAGTTCTAAGATGCCCAGATAAGAGAGAATTTACTATATTTAATTATTAACCGATTAATCGCGGAAGACGCAAATACGCGTCAATTGAGAAAAATAGATAACCAATGCGTCAAAAATGCGTCTTCGCGTCTACTTCGCCCTACAGCTTTGTGGAGTCAAGGAAGCCACCAATCACAATTGCAGACGATTCTATATTGTTGTAAGTATATTTTAGGCTTATAAAATACATAGACTGCCATAAGAAAATGTTGAGTAAATTTTGTCACAACAATAAGACTTCTTTCTGATAAAGTATAAATTGAAAATACATTTCATAATAATAAAGGTACACAGAATAATTTTTTACAAAGCAATATTTTGCTTTAACTATAACTGCTCATTATATGACAAGTAGAAAGCTATCTTGGCAAGTGGAACACTGGCACTTCAGCATCCTAGTGATGAAGACAATATTCTTGACCTGGCACAGCATGGCAGTGACAAGGATGGCAGTGACCAGGATGGCAGTAACTCTGTGGTAGTGACGAGGAGTTTGATGACAGCAAGAATGAGTTTGATGACAGCATGAATGACGACTTCACTACTGATGGGTGTAGTGACTGTAGCAGTTACTAGATGGTCAAGGACTCTGATGAGAGAACGGAATCGATGATTCTGAAATAGCGATTTCTACAGGAATTTTAACCACATTCTTTATAGCAATAAGTAATAATATATATTGTTATACAACAGGTGAGACTGCAGGGAGCCCTATGACATTATACTTCTATTATGCTATGACCAATTGGACTTGGGGTAAGATCACCAACTGTTCTGTCAACAATGCAGCCTACCAGCACATCAAAAGTAAAGACACCTTGGAGTACCAAACTGAATTCACTCAAATATTCTATCATTTGTGATGTACCTGTTTTCATGCACAAAAGCCATAAAAAGCTTCTCTGTTCACAAAATTTATAACAGATTGCTCAGTTCAAATTAAAACACACCCTAAATAAATATCAACAAATTCTTCCTGAATGTAAGACAGATGCGTGCAAAAACACTTTCTCTTACCTCTATGATCGAGTAGCAAACTGCTTCAGCCATGAAACCATACTTCCAACCTTACTAGTGTGCTTACTAAGAGCCTCAGTGTGATGCCATAAAAGTTTTTGCCAAACGGTGCGAGTACTTTGTTATTTTTAAGTCGGGAACAGCTCCTTAGCGTCGAATTTATGCTTTCCCAATAGCCTAGAGCGTACCCTATCGTTCGATAATACTGTCCCCGAGGCAATCTTCAACCGTTCGTCTTCTTTCTCTCGTTTAGTATCACCCTCCCACCAAGCAATCAATCCTCTGTGTCTCGCGTGCGCCCGTGACCGCATTACGTAAGGCGCAATTAAAATTTTTATTCGCGTGTAATCGGTTAAGCATATGTGTGAAAAAGGGGTTTCGCCTGCATATATTTTTCTAGACTTTTATTATCATAAAATAAACCTTTTTGTTCACAAAACTGAAAAGAAACCTTGTGTTGCAATTTGTGGTGGGTCCAATGCTATATTGACTGGACTACAAGCCTACATGAGAACTAAGCATTATTATTCACATTTACAGCTGGTCTAGGTTATTGTATTATTATTCACATTTACAGCTTGTCTAGGTTATTGTATTTCTAATTTGTAAGTTCTATTCATCTTTTGTTTCATTTTTCTCTTTGTTAAGGGCTGGCTATATAAAGCCACTGAGTTGTGTTCTTCTTTCTGTGAATTTGAGATTCTTTTAAATTATATTTATACCCTGAACAATTCCTTTGGATAAAGGGCTTTAGCGGTGGCTAAGAGAATCTAAGAGGAAGAACTGGTGGCAGCAGCGACTACTACATATGGGAACAGTATACGTACTTGACCTTCATGAATCCATCGACCTCATAGCCATAACCCAACACTCACACACAAACACACTCTTTTCTGCTCACACACACAAGCACACTTTCCACTCACACGCACACACAAACATGCTCTTTTTCTGCTCACACACAAACACACTCTCACACACACACACACTTTTTCTACTCACACGCACACACAAACATGCTTTTTTTCTGCTCACACACAGACACGCTTTTTCTATTCACACTAACAAGCACACTCTTTTTCTACTATACGCACACACAAGCACACTCCTTTTCACCCTCTTTCTACTCACACACAATCACACAAACACACTCTTTTCTACTCACACACACAAACACACTCTTTTTTCTCCAGATAATTACCATACCCTTGCCTTTCTCTGTAGCTCCTCCCTTTTTCAGCCGCTTGCAATTTTAAATGTGCGTGCAGTCTTTGTTCTGTTCCGGTTAATGGATGATTGGAATGATTGATGTCCAGATAATTGATGTTACACTGCACATGTATATTTAACACACAAACATACACACAAACATACACGCTGTTGTTAGGTTATTACAAGGAGCTAGCCTAGTGTCAGGAATGCACTCCAGTATTGGTGATGCTGCATTATCATCTAGCAATATAGACCTATTGGAACCAATACTTCTCTATACTACCAACACACACTGGAGAACACTCACCACGCCATCACTTCAGCAGTGAGAGAGCTAACCAAGTGCGCTTCCAATAGCGATTGAGGTCAAAGGTGGAGGTCTGCCGCACAAGAAGGTCGTTATTATTAATTCTATTCGCGTGATTCTTCCAATCACGCAATATCTTATAGTCTGCATTTTGGGTGGTGGGAGATAAACAGAGAATGCGGGAACGCCCAATTTTGGAAAACAGTTAGCTAGTTATGGCAGAAAGCCAGCCGCAAGTTCGTAATAAGGTGAGCACGTAGCTAATCCCTAGCTGGTTAATAGATCAAGTGTTTGATTTACCTAGTTACTAGATCCATTGTTTGTTTATTAGATCCAGTCTTTTTCACTAGCCCACTGTTTGTATAGATAACTTTTACAAAAGGGTTGAAAGAAGGGAAAACACTACTACCTACACACATGCCAAGTGATTAGCATAATTTCAAGCATACTTTTCCAACAATTGAAGTAAAAGAAAGAGAGAAATTAAGTCTGAGCATTCGATAAAACTAGGCATCAGCAACTGGAAAAATAGAGGGGAATAGCTGTATGTCTGAGCATGCTCATAAAAATACTAACAACTGGAAAAGAGAGGGAAAGTAATGTCTGAGCATGCTCACAACAAATGCACTGGCAACTGGAAAAAAGAGAGGTAAAAGTCATGTTCCTGAGCATGCTCTTGAAAAAAAGCACCAGGTTCTTTTATGAGCATGCTCAGACATGACTTTCCCTCTCTTTTTTCAGTTGCTAATGTGTTTTTGAGGATAGTTAGACAGACTATCCCTCTCTATTTGCTATAGTTTGTAACTATTTTGCTCTAGTCATTTGAAGTCTATAATAGTTTGTTCCATTTGAAGTCTAGTTTGTTCCAGAAACACAGTAAGTTGTGTGTAACACATAAGCACAATATATTTTTGTTGTAATGTTATTTATCTGCTTAGTTGTTGTTGTTGTTTTTGTTTTGTTTTTGTTGTTGTGCTTGTTATCATTTTATTTAAACTTTCTTACAATGTGTATTGAATTTGTATTTGAGAGGTATTTGTATGTTTGTTCACTTTTATACGAAGATTATGTTTTTTGTAATTTTTTAATGTATATGTTCATGTGTTAGCATTTTGATAAACAACAGCAGGTATCTTTCGAAAAGAAAAAAGCTTTTTTTACAATTTTTTTTCATTGCATTTTGACTAACAGTTGTGAGCGGGTCTGGGAAAAGGGACCTTACGGCGCAAAAATTGAAATTGAGATATAGGCTCCAGAAGTAAGTCATCGGAAATATTCTTTCTTTCTCCTACTTTTGTTTTTTGCAGAATTAGTCTTAGTGACCCTTACTCTACGTCTATGCCAAATTTCAAATGTCAAAAAAACTTAAAAGACCCCAAGCGTGCCGTGGAAAGACAAGCTACTTTTTATTCTCTCTCGTTCTCGAAGTACAATAAGCGGGGGGGTGGGCGGAGTTTCAAACAAGCAGCTAAAAACACGGCATAGCTTTGAGACTATTGCATGCACTCTACAGCTTACCTCTGGCTGAAAGTTTACCGCTACAGCGAATAGAGTAGCCAAGGATTCCGACAAGACAGGCCGTGAGACGCTTTGAAAGCTAAAAAGAACTTTACGCAAACTTCGTTAGTCGCCGTTAAAAAGCGGCTGTACGATTTAATTGCGTATGCGGAGTACGCCGTTAAGTATACGGAAACGTTAATTATACCGGAAGTGGAAATTCAATTTATGTTTTCTCGATTTCTAGTTCAATTGCTTTGCTGAATAGGGCCCAGTTCAACTGCCAGTTTCTCTGCGTGTCGAAGGTTTTACCCTCCAGTATTTAGCACTAAGTTGAGATAAATTGTATCTTTTTATTAGCATAAAAAACTCAAATTATTTTTTGATTTGCGCCATAAGGTCCCTTTTCCTAGACCCACTCACAGTTGGTACCACTACATGAAAAATTTTAACAGTCAAGTTTTCGTTTCTGTTGATTTACTGCTAAAAGCTAGAAACTCTTCCACAGCTATATCAGCAGGCTAAGGCCTTGTACTACCCTCTAAATGCTATAGGGATCATGCTAAACAGCTTGTACAATAAAAAAAAATGACTTGCTTCAATTAAGCAGACTGACTGGATTTTTGCTGAACTTGCTGCTCTGACAGGTCCCTTACTTCTTAGTCTTTCTACCAGCTACAGTTGGGTCTCTAGTAGTGAGAATATCTAAGCCAATGATGGCCCCACTATTTAAAATAGCATCTTTTTTTTTTTTTAATTCCTAGAAGTGATGCATGCGGTAAACAGTGAACATTGACATAGTCGAACCGAAAAACTATACTATATCAACTACCATATCGTTTTGTTTGTTTTTTCTAATATAACTCCTCCCGTGCAAAAAAAAAAAATGTTTTACTGAACAAAATTGAAAACCTATCTTTTCTGGTGCCTACTTTACATTATTTTAGCACAGGAAGAAACAGCACATTCTCTTATTATGTGTTTGAATATCATGTTGTTATTGTGTGTTTGTGTGCACATATTTACGTATTGTACCAGTTGTATATTTGTGTGTTTGTTTATTTGCCAATTTCTCATCATTAGTTTTTTATATTAAAATATTATTGTATTGTATTTAATCATTGTGCTAGAAATTGTGTGTTTGTGTGTTAGCATTCATAGAGTTGCTGTTGTTTTTACATTTCTGTAAATTTATAGTTGTATGTTTGTGTGTTTGTTTACATGGTTTTAATTACAGTATTGGCATTTTATATGTACTTTTATTTATTTATTTATAGTTGTGCAAAGTGTTTAGAAAGCATATTCACTGCTGATATAGGAATAAATTTGTTTGTGTGTTTGTTTTATATTTGTAGTCTTTTATAAGTTTGTTTGTGTGTTTGCATGTTAAAGTCTCGTTTAAATAGCACTTAGTGATATTTGTTTGTTTGTTTGTATATCAATTTAATTATATATTTATTTATTTATTTGTATTTAGAGAGATCTCCATCCTCCAGTCTCACTTCACTGGGAGCACTGCCATACATGGAGTAAGTATGTCCGGTCTAGACAATGTGCAGTACTGCATAATAAAGTCATAGTTATGGAGAGTGATTATCACACACTTCTCATCTCTACTGACCTTCACTCATGGACTACTACTCGTGCACCATGTGCACTCTCGTCCCTAACTACCTACCAGTCTAAGTTTGTATTGGTTGGTGGACGTCATCCCTCCACTCTTGAACCCACTAACTCTCTGTTGACTAGTACTACTGGTCTAGACTGGAAGCCATCGCTACGTGCCATGCCTACTAGTCGCTACTTGACATCATCAGTTAGTGGAGGGTCACCAGAGATCCTGGTCGTGGCTGGTGGGTATGGTGGCTCACATAACAAGTGGTTGGACGTAGTGGAAGTTCTACTCAATGACCATTGGACAACTGCAGACTCACTTCCTTCTTCATGCAGCTACATGCGATCAACATTCCATGAAGGCAACTTCTACTTCACAGGAGGAGATTACAAGAAGAAGATTCTGTTTATATGCACTTTAGAGTCTCTTATAGCATCTGCTAGTAATGGCTGGACAAGAAGACAAACTATATGGAGGAGAGTAACCACACTTACTGCCATCTTAGCTATCATCTCCTATGTATCGAATCTAATCGGCATCGATGGATATTCTACCATTAGAAGTTACTCCAACAAGACAGAGGAGTGGATTGAGATTACTAGTGAGGGAGATAGACCAGTTGCTGGATATATAGCTACTGCAGTCTTGTCTACTGGACAGTTGCTGGTTGCTAATAGAGATGGAGTATACAAAGAAACTCTGTCAGGTTAGTGTAAGTAAATAGCAGCATCTCTAGAAAGCCATCTTGCCTTCAGTGATATTGGCTTCTCTTTAGAATGTCTCATTTATAGATTATATTATGGGAAACTAAAGTTAGGAATTAAAACTTGTACTATAATAAAACTAGAATATTATTATTTATTATTAAGTTAATTAAGTTAAAACTAAACATTTATTATATTAATTATGATGTTATAATAAGTAAGGTAATTGGTTGTCTTTGCCAAAACTGCTAGTGCTAGAGTGCAGCTGCTTCTACTGGCAGCTGCTTCTACTTGCTGAGCACCCCAGGCTATAAAACCAGCTGCCCACACTCTGTATTCAGGAGCCAGCTAATGGTACAGGTGGCAGTGTGTGGGTTACTTGTATAGTATAACCAATGAGACTTTAATACCAGTAATTAGTGTTTATTTGCAATATTTTATAATTCATATTTTATTTCATGTTCAATAGCTTTCAAATATGAAGATGCATACAAACACTTCATTGTTTCTAAAGAAGTGTTGGAGCTTCTATCTTTAAAGTTTATGTCCCTTGGTCCTCCAAGACAAGGCAAGAGTACAACTCTCAGGAGAATTAAAAAAGAGATCATAGATCTTCTGTCAGCTAAAGAAGAGGAGCAGATTCATGGCAGCACAGGTGCAGTACAGTGTTGCTCCAATATGCTAGTCCAAGGCAAGTCTGATCCAACTACAGCAGAAAGAACAGCAAACTGGAGCATTGTAAAGAATCTCATTGAAGAAGCATCTCTACTCTTTCACACTCTCAAAGATAGTTTTCAGATTGAATCCACTTCTGATGCTACAGCTGATTCCCATAGAGGTAGTGACACCAGGGCAGAGGTCAGTCAGGCTAGCAGTACAGGGCAGTCTCACCCTGTGGAAGAGCCACCCCAACTTCATTATTACAGAAGATGATGGCAAGATTGCAATCTTTTACCAGAAATAAGCAACCCAGGCATAAGGAAATCACTCCACTCTCAACAGCACATGACCAACCAGCTGATCAGGCAGTATCATCACCAGATTATTCTGAAATAGCTGCCATATTCGAGACGGTGTCCAAGCAACCACACTTTGCTGAAAATGTGAAGCACTCTTTTAAAGCTTTTTTGAGGATGGAGGACACCGGAGGTCAGCCTGAGCTGATGGACATGCTACCAGCACTCACCATAGGACCTGGCCTCTACTTGCTGTTCTTTAGCTACAAGTTCCAACTAGATGAGGAGTATCGGGTCTTTTATCAGAGAGCTTCAGGAGAGACAACTGCACCAGAGAAATCTGAGTTTACTCTGCAAGAGATGCTTTTGCGTACTCTGGCCAGTATATCTTGCTTCAGTTCCTCCACCCATCTTCAACCTCTACCGGGACCAGACAACTCAGCCATTGGTGAGATACTGGAGTCCTCCAAGTCAGTAGTGTATATAGTGGGCACTCACAAAGACAAGGTTTCTGAGGAAGTCATCGCTACAGTCGACTCACAGCTTCAAAAAGTGATTCGAGACACCGACTCCTACAAAAAAGGCATAGTTCAGTTCTGCTCAAAAGACAAGCTTGTTGTTTCTTTAGACAACATGGGAGGCGGAGTAGAAGAGATCCACCACTTGCATCAGCTACTTGAGAATGCCATGGAGAAACACTTTAAAAAGCTGAAAATTCCAGCTGTGTGGCTTCTGTTCAGCTTGTGTCTTCGCATGAGAGAAGTGAGGACAGCCAGCCTGGAGACCTGCTTAGCCTTGTCCCATGCCTTCAATATGACACCCTACGAGACCAAAGCAGCTCTGTGGTTTCTTCACCACCATGCCGGTGTTCTGATGTACTTCCCCAGTGTGCCTGGTTTGGACGACCTGGTCATCATAGACACCCAGGTAGTGTATGACAGTATCACTGGTGTCATTCTCAAAGCCATGAGCTTTGATAGCGCAGGTCAGGCCACATCCGAGAGATTCAGGAAGACAGGTCGATTCTCTATGACAGATTTGAAGACAGCTACAGCTGACATTTCAAGGGATCTGATTCCACCAGAGCAACTGGTAGCTTTGCTTGCATATCTTCACTTGATAGCTGAGATTGAGTCAGTCGAATCTTCTGATACTAACTCAGTTTTAGAAGAAGAGAAAAAATACATCATGCCTTGCGTGTTAGAAAACACTAGTGCAAAGGAACTGGACCTATTTCACAAAGAATCCTGTAGCTCAAGTTTCGTGGAACCTCTCTTGATGTACTATAGCAGTGGGTTTACTCCTATGGGACTCTTTCCTGCTGCAATGGCATGTCTCGTATCCAACAAGTCCTTCACTTTTATTACAGAAGGTGTCAAGAAAAACATGGTGCATTTTTTGTATGGATCTAAACGAATTCGTGTAACATTTATATCTCGATGCAAATATTTTGAAGTCGTAGTTTCGTGTGATCCTACTTTCCAAGACTCCATTCACCATGAATGTACTGCTCTAAAACAAGAAATAGAAGACACTGTAAAGAAGGCTAGTTCCAGAATGAACTACAACAGCTCCATGGACTACCAGTTTGCCTTTGACTGTCGCTCACATGAAGGAGGGAATCATCTCGGGATAGTTCATGAAGTCGAGTCTATTCCTTCAGCCATGACATGTGTCAACAATTCCCAAGGAATTGCACTTCAGAATAGACACCTCATTTGGTATGGACAGGTATGTAGAAATAGACTTACGTATTGTAACTTGCTATAACTAATAATTTTTTATTTGGTTTTAGAAATACGAGAAGAAAGATCTTGTGGTAGAGAAGAAAGATCTTGTGGTAGAGAAGAAAGATCCTGTGGTAGAGAAGAAAGATCCTGTGGTAGAGAAGAAAGATCCTGTGGTAGAGAAGAAAGATCCTGTGGTAGAGAAGAAAGATCCTGTGGTAGAGAAGAAAGATCCTGTGGTAGAGAAGAAAGATCCTGTGGTAGAGAAGAAAGATCCTGTGGTAGAGAAGAAAGATCCTGTGGTAGAGAAGAAAGATCCTGTGGTAGAGAAGAAAGATCCTGTGGTAGAGAAGAAAGATCCTGTGGTAGAGAAGAAAGATCCTGTGGTAGAGAAGAAAGATCCTGTGGTAGAGAAGAAAGATCCTGTGGTAGAAAAGAAAGATCCTGTGGTAGAGAAGAAAGATCCTATGGTAGAAAATAAAGATTCTGTGGTAGAGGTCTCTGAAAGTAAGTCAAGTTATTGTTTTTATTTGGTATCATTACAATATTTTATTAGGTGGCAATAGCTTGAGTATATTTCTGAGTGTGTATCCTGACTTGGTCCTCTCAGTGAAGCCTTGTGTTATGACAGTAGCTGATCACTGCTACAGTATTGGACTCATATCTCCTGACATGTATGATCAGCTCCTTCAACGTCAGAACTGGATTGATGTAGAGAAAACAAGGAACCTTCTGAGTAGCATTCGTACAGTCTTATCAACTAGACCTACTGCCCTCAAGGAGTTTGTTACTGTATTGTCTCAAGTGGACTATTGTAGACAAGTGGCAGATCAAATACAACAACTGCTCCAGTAAGTCTATTGTTATTATTGTAGCATTTGAATTATTGTATTGTTTGTGTAATAGGATTGCTGTGGATTGAATTCATCAACACTACATGGACGAACATTTGAAAACACTCATTGTATTTTATACTTTATATATCATATCCCACATTTAAATTTTACACATTGTCAACTGTTAATTCTATTATAACAATTTAATTATAACTTCAAATTTCTGCTTCATTTGTTAACTCCCACACAAAATATTATTGTTTACAAACAATCAATTCTTTATAGAACAAGAGAAAGTATGTGAATTTGCTCATAGTTTGGCTAGTTGTTGTTGTAGTTCTAATTTGGCCACTGTCTCCAAGTGGACCACGTCTGGGCCGTCGGCTATCCGCAATGAACGGGCACCAACATACATGTGTGCAAGGGGCGTGTCCTGACACATTCCCATGCCTCCGTGAACCTGAAATGAAAACAAGAAGCGAAATAACATTGCAACAGTCGAGTTAAATCCTGACTTCAAGATATTGTCTAGCATTTTTCACTAATTCAGCGAGCGAGCGAAGCTGACTATCAGTCGTGTTCAATTGAGATTTCAGATATATATATATATATATGTAGGTATGTATGCGTACGTCAAAAAATTTCGCCCGCGCTTCTAATTACGTAAGTTAGGTAAAGCGTTTACAGTTCCGGTATTTTTTAATTAACGAGCACGGAGAATCAACTTTGTTTCAACCAAAAAGTTTATAGCTACTCTCTTCTTGGCGAAAGACTGAATGGCAAATTGTCAAGCTGCGCTTCTTTGCCACTGCGTTCGAAGTTTATTCAGGTAATTCTGTTATTGTTAACTCTTCATGCCTAATCATTGCTATTATTTAGCGATTTCCATCTTTACCTATACTCATATATTTACTCGCTCGCCATGCATTTGCGCTATTCGAGCGCACCACTAGTTATCTCTGTTAATAACAAGCCACTCCTTCATATATGTACGCACCTGTATGGCACAGTCCAACACGTCACATGCCATCTGAGCAGCTGCAACCTTGATAGCAGCAATCTATAAACCCACAAAGACATGATGCTTTGGTGAATTAGGTAAGGATCATCATAATAGTAAAGAGAAAAACATGGAAACTAGAAGACTTGTGAGTCCTCCCTTACCTCCTTTCTAGCTCCTTTAGTTCCCTTACAGTCAATAGCATGAGTAGCTTTCAGGACGAGAAGTCTACAACCCCCTACCCCCTACCTATCCAAGTAGAGGCGGCTCAAACTGGACTAATTTTGAAACCACAGCCTAAGTTAATTGCCTTTTTCTTTCTTCCTTGATGTTGATTTTTACTTTCAAAGTCAGTGAAAACAAATTCACAAGCTGAAACGTTTGATTTTTACTTATGAATGCTTATTACTACAATGATGTTACAATTAGTATGAATTGTGCTGAATTAATCTTCCTGAAATAAAAAACAACAACAGAGGATAGAGCTACAATAAGTAACGGAAAAACCTCTTAACACATCACTGTAGTCATTGGACACAAGACACGCCTTAGCACGCATCTGAGCTATGGCTGCTCCTCTGAAGAAGCTGAGAGCCTTGTAGAATGGTATGTCAGGTTGTGGGTAAGGGATCCTGGCCAGCGCACAATACAGGCGTTCTGCATCCTCTCTTGTAGGAACTCCTTCAACCTCACCAGCAATAACCCCACCTGAATCATGACACAAGGTGTAGCAGACTGCTGGTATGTATCCAGGTTACCAGCCTGAGGCATGTTGAATAGGCAGGGCCATTGTAATAAGGCTTAGTTGTCAAAAACATGTGACACTATATTTATAGCACAATACTGGCCGAGTGATACTATTTATAGCACAATACTGGCCAAGTGATACTATTTATAGCACAATACTGGCCGAGTTGGGGAATGTTATTCTAGTCACTGCTGTTATGGCCACTATTGTATCATGCAAGATTCTGTTTATATCATGTGACTCAAAAACAGGCCCCTCCTACATCCGGTGTCTAACGATTCAATAGCCCCTCCCACATCCGGGGTCTAATGCTTCAATAGCCCCTCCCACATCCGGTGTCTAATGCTTCAATAGCCCCTCCCACATCCTGTGTCTACTGATTCAATAGCCCCTCCTACCATCAAGCAGCTCACCAGACAGGCCGTAGTAGACCATCTCTCCCGGGCTATAGATAGAGAAGCACAAGACCTGGGCAACGTCTACTAGAGGACAGCCAATGGTGCACAACTCCCAGTCCAGAACAGCCAACACTCGCGGCTACATGCCGACAATAACAAACACACCCATTCTCAAATATCAATCAACAATAACGTCATCTTCCATACGTACCTCAGTTGGGTGAAAGATTATGTTATCCATCCTATAGTCTCCGTGAATGATAGCTACAACAACAACAAAAAGTAATTATCAAAGGGGCAAAATAATTACTGACTAAACTTGTTCCACTAAACTTGTGTCGTCAACATACACATAAACCCTTTACCCAATACAATTACTGATAGGTATAATAATTCAATCATTCAAATATTCAGTCATTCTCAGCTGAAATAGTTGTAATGATAGCAAAGTTTCTCATTCTGACATCCAATATTGTTAATTTAACAAAATTAACTCGACGTTTTGACTTTTGCCAAAGTCCCTCTCATTCAAACATTGTGTGAAAAATAGTATAATATAAAAACATTCAGCTAAGTTTAACTACTGGCGAATTACAACATTTATGGTTGCCTTAGAAACCACATGTGCAGAGTACTACAGTATGCTTCCCTCAGGAACATACTGGTGGGTTGAAGAGAGGTGGGCGTGTGCTGAGTGAGAGTCTTGACAAGCTTGTCCATGGCTGGGTCCACTTCTTCTCCCTCCACCACTGCCTTCCTATAGTTGTTACTCCACACTGATACCTAACAAGAAATAAACAATAACAAACAAACACTATCATGTGAGTTAACACATGAAACAATAAACAATAACATAATCAGCTGAGTATTACATCTATTCCATATTAATATTTCTTTTGTCAATCTTTATTTCAGCATTTGTTGTGGTAATAAAGTCAGGACAGATTTATACTGGCACACATACTGCACATGAAGTTATCCAATAAAGCATGTATCATTTGATGACCTCTCACATGAACAAATAATTTGTAACTCTGGATAGCTGAGATCAGGAAAGGTCAGACTTATTGTGCAGGAACAATGGAGCTATACTAAGAACTAAATAAAACCAGCAATCATAGTTACAAACATGCATCATCAGATGGAAATAAGAACGGATAAACTAAACAAATAACAACAACAACAAACTAATAGATGCAGTTGGTTCATGAAAAGTTTGTGTTGATGTGTGTACTAATGTCTTGTAGCCATTAATTATAATCTTTCCAAATATCACCATTTAGTTGAACAGGATAGTTTGCTGTGAATCCTCCAATATATGTATGCAGGGCTAATCTATTTAGAATGTTTTGCAGTGACAATCATTTACCAAATATGTAGATCATGCAGCTAACACACACACACACACACACACACACCTGCCTCGCTGCATATTCTTCCTTCTTCCCAGTCTTCTAATCCCAAGTCTCTCCAGTCCAGTGTATGCAACTGCACGAGGGTTGTCACCATGGCAACATACAAAGCGTGGCGCTCGGCGGGAGAAGTTCCCGGCATATTGATGTCCCTAAATACCCTGCCCTGGAAATGGAGAGAGAAAAAAATGAAACTTTCCATTCTCAAAGTGCTTGTGCTGATTAATTCTAAAAAAAAGTAGCTAATTTTAACTTCTCTCTTCTCTTCTTTTTCCACTTCTTAACCCACCCCTTCTCACTTCCTCTCTTTTTCTCTTCCTATTTCCCATTCTCCCTGATGCCTCATCCTCCTGCCTTTCTGCTTCCACACCACTTTTTCTTCCCCACAGTCTTTTACCCCCTTCTGCCACACCTACTTCCTCTCCTTCCCTCTCTTACCTCCACATGTTCCATTATGTAGAATTCTGTGCCAATGACCCGAGGGTCCTCACAAAGTAGGAGGGGCTTGGAAACAGGGAAGTTCACACGCTATGTAGTACAGACAGTATTCTGAACTCTCTGTCCACCTAACAATAAAATCAGTAAAATTTTATAAATGAAAATTTTAATTGCTCGTTCCAAATATAAGCAAATGCTGCGGTAAAGATACAAATGATAGACAGAAGGTAAGGTAGTCTGTGAGACCAGGTGACAGAAGGTAAGGTAGTCTGTGAGACCAGGTGACAGAAGGTAAGGTAGTCTGTGAGACCAGGTGACAGAAGGTAAGGTAGTCTGTGAGACCAGGTGACAGAAGGTAGGTAGTCTGTGAGACCAGGTGACAGAAGGTAAGGTAGTCTGTGAGACCAGGTGACAGAAGGTAAGGTAGTCTGTGAGACCAGGTGACAGAAGGTAAGGTAGTCTGTGAGACCAGGTGACAGAAGGTAAGGTAGTCTGTGAGACCAGGTGACAGAAGGTAAGGTAGTCTGTGAGACCAGGTGACAGAAGGTAGGGTAGTCTGTGAGACCAGGTGACAGAAGGTAAGGTAGTCTGTGAGACCAGGTGGTCTAATATATGAATGCACAAGAAAGCATTAAAAGGTTTGCTCCCTGCAAAATGGAATATAATTTCAACACACAAGTGGAAAGGGGGACACTACTGTTGACTGATAGCCTGGGATCTAATTATTATTCACTACTTGCAAGTGATTGTGTGTGCTCGATACATGTAATTTACAATACTTTAACTGTCTTATAGTAACAATTGATTACAATAACTCTATCCTGATCATCTTTCGGTTTTTCACTCGAGTTCTCTTGCCCTACGGAAAAACATATACTCGCACAATGCTCAGGGTGACGTCACCTCAATCAGTTGACAAGACTCTGGTAAAGGGTCTGGCTAAACCATTTTACTGGCTATCCAGCCACACCTACTTCTCTCCTGCTCACCCTGTGTGCTCCAGGCAGTAGTTTTCCAGGAGGTCTTCTCCTCAGCACATACTGAGCACCTCCTGAAGTCTGCAGGTGGTAGGTTGGATTAGACTCTCCATACCTGGAGAATGGACTAATGAAAACTGTTGCTTGCAGCTTAGCTGGCAATGCAATGCAAGTAGGCTAGCTAGCTTGAGTATTTACTTGAATTTGCGAACTTTGAGCTGGGCCAGGTCACAGGAAAAGCCTTGGAGCAGCCTGGTCAAATACAACCTCAGGCTCTCTGAATCGAACTGCAGCCTCCTGGGAACCCCTACCACGTCGCCATTACCTACCCAGCAGTGAGCTTAGCATAATTTGTTCAATTAAGCAGGCATGGCCATTCTAATACTACTGTAGAATGTTGCAACGATTCATAGGTGGTGGGCTACTCCAACATTCTAGTCTCAGTCACCCCATCAGAAAAAATCTGACGAGAAGACTCGTCTTCGCTACCCTCGAACTGGACTTTTGAACCGAAAAGTGCCGACTAAAGCCACACCTCTCTCTGACCTATGGCCTTTTCACCCAAGTAGTGAGCTCCTTTTTGCGTTTGGGAAGCCTTAGTACAGAGAGCACGGTTTGGATAGCTGTGATAGCGATCAGGCTGCCTACTTGGGAGGAAGGGTAGAGGTTAGGGGGAGGGGGAAAGCATCTAGTGCTGCTCAGACTCCCCGTTTAAATGCTCTATTCAAAGCTGGATGGCTGGTGCGTGTTTCAGTGAAGCATATGCATGTGTTGGAAGAAGCGGCTGATGATACTGGCTTAACTGTGCAACAAGTAGCAGTAAGTTACCAAGATGTGACTTAGTATAGAGTGGCTATATTATTTATTTGTTCTATGAACAAGAAGTAGAACATGCCAGAAACATTGGATCAGTGAAGATTTTTCAAGATACCTTTCAGCAGGAATAGGCAAAATGAAATGGTTAGTGGAACTGATATTTAATAATGCAATCTAAGTTTTTATTTATTTATTTATTTTTGATTTGCGCAAGAAGGGGCTGGGTGGTGTGATCCAGGGCTCCGCTAGAGTTTGTATTACAGAGATTTATGGAATAGCCGGGCATCAAACTACTTTCCCCTCTAAAGAACAATATTCTGTCATCTTTTAAAGTATTTGCAATCGTAACTATGGTACAAAATAGTTTAACCACGGCAGCAACTTTGGAATTATTACTAGATAGTCGCCCTCTCCGTAGTTCCTCCTCAGGATCGGGTTGGTTATCAGCAATAATTCCTCAAACGCATGGTTTAACTATTATGTAATGTGTATACAATAATTATGCCATTGGTTTGAAGAATTATTGCTCCAGCCCAGAGAGGGTTTTTATCTAGTGATAATTGTTGTGGTGGTTTAACTATTTTATTCCATTCATACTATGTAAACAACCAAATGATAGCATATTTTGATGGGAAAATTAGTCCAATATTAACAATTATAACAGCGAGGGTAAACAGTGTATCGTATAATGAGAAGTATAGAGTGAACTGACAAGTGTTGTAGATGTATACATATGTGGCATAGCACAGATCACACTACCTGTAGAACTACCATTGCATCCCAATATGAAACAGAAATACTCGTGCACGGTCAACCTCTAATGAGTCAGGTCGTAAAAACTGGGCTCTCGGTTGTCGTCTGAGACTTCCATTCATAATAATCAGACAGGGATTGTTTACTGAATTTGGTTCCCCATTTTGGATTCCCACTAACTAGCATTGGGCGAGCAAAGTGAGACCCTCACTGACGAGTCTCAATTGAGATTTTGGTATATATGGCAAAGTTCTAAGATGTCGATGCGTATCCACCCCCGGAGTCTGCTTTATAACATTAGCAATAGCGTAGGTGCAAGAAATTTGGAGAAAAGACTTTTAAATAATGCCAGGAAAAAAAACATGGCGTAGAACTACGGAGACGGAAGAGGAGAGAAGTTTGCAGTGAGGTCATACAAACTTAGTAGAGTTCATTTTCTATTCTACTTGTGGCTGTAGTAAGTTATCTTGGTTAATACACCTTTTGTCACAGTTATAAATCTTACATACCAGATTTGTTCTAGCTTGAAATTCCATTGTGTAATAGTCAAGAATACAACAATGCTTTATCCACTGGAGTTTTGGTACAATAAAACATTTTCAACTAGCGTACTTCAGAAAAGTGGTTTGCTTAAACCATTGGTTTACCAATGCTTACCTGTATTATCCTAAGAATCTTGATTCTTACCTTGAAAATCCTTTGTCCAATAGTCAAGTCATGTAGAGAATACAATGCAAGTCTTGTGCTGGTATATCCAGTGAACAAGTATGTATGTGTGTAAAAGTGTTGTGTGATGCAAGAATATAGCACAAATAACTAACAAATGAATATTATAATTGGCTGGCGTTCAGTCGGACCAGCTCTCTCATCGTTGTGCAGAAGCACATCATTAGTACTAGCACATCATTAGCTGTGGTTTGATAAGTACGGATACATATTAACAATGAGGAGTTAGAAATGATATAACACAGTAACAAGGTGATATGTGAAAGTGACATGATACACATGTACAAATACAGAAGAATTGTGCATGCTAGCTAAGTATAAATGTGGAATGATGGTGAAATGACTAGCTAGTATTGACAAGTGGAATATTTGGCTTTGGTCTTCAACACACACAATAATATATTATATATTTACAGAAAGCATTGGCTGTGCTGTCGCAATTGAAACAATACAAATTTTGAGGTGTGTATGGAAAAGCTTAAGACAAACACGTGCACACACACAGAGAGCCATATATGCAAAGACACACATACAATACCAACAGGTGAAAATATATTGGAGGATGTTATACAATTATTTTATTTATTTATTTATTTATTTATTTATTTATTTATTTATTTATTTATTTATTTATTTATTTATTAATGTTTTACTTTTTTAGGAGTGCTTCAAATTTCCCGGTAAGGGTTTGGGAGAGATGGAACTTAATGATGAAGAAGAAGTAGACTGTGAGCTTGGAAGAAGAAGGTATGTTGTCAACCATTTATATATCATAATATTATAGTAGATAAGATATGCATTGTTTTATAATAGTGTTCAGTAGGTCCTATGCACGGTTCTGAATTTCATTTTGTGGAAGAACTGTAAATGAGTGCAGTCAGCCATTCATTCACTGTATTTATTAAACTTTGTGTGCATGCATGACAGCGTTCTAGTTGTTGTCCTGTAAGTTTGTGTGTCTGTATGTCTGTCATGCTGTGGTTTTAGAGATTCTGACAATTTACCATTGATTTAGGTAGGAACTTACTCAGAACAAAGATTTAAGACCTTTTATTTTGTTACTTTTAAATTTGGGCTGATTTTTGAGAAAACGCAAAGCTATCAGCTCTGTGTGTACTCTTTTCATCAAGTTATAATCACATGAGCTAATAATTAACCCTCAGCACGCATGCGAGAGAGGGTTACAGTACTCGATTTGTCTGTCAGTCGGTCATTCTGTCACACGAATCTCGAAGATGGCAACCTCCCAAAGAATGAAACAAGCATCAAAATGTTGCACTGGACATTTTAACCCTTTCACCGGCAATAGCGCCATATGGCGCTTTTACCAATAAAAATTCAACCGCTCGCGATCCGATCCTAAATTTGGTCTCAAAGTACGCAGAATGAAAAGCTTTAACAACGCTCTAAATAGGCGAATTATGTGTTGTCGGTAACTAGGAGAAAACGGGAAAAGTAAATTTGAATTTTGAAAATGACCGCACGCGTTGACCGCAGGAGATAGAATGGATGCCGACAAAGTTATTCAGCGCTTATTCGACGACGATTTCGGTCTTTCTGAGAATGAAACTAGCGACATTTGCTTGTGCTGGGCAGCAGCATTTGGACACAGTTGAGCTAGCAACTCTGAGTAGTGGAGTGGAAGTTCAGCCTAGTAGCACTACTGGAGCCAACTTGGATGTTTCAGGTAAATGTAGAGTAAGTAAAATAGATGTAGTAGCTATATAAAATATAGTCAAACAATACTTTTTAGGTGTTATAGTAAGTAACATGCAAAATAGCTGGTTGCAAGTCAATATAATAATCAATAAAAAATAGATATAGGGAGAGAGAGAGAGAATGCACAAGAATACATTGAACAGGAATCTATTGCAACTTTACAGACGGAGTCAATTGACATGGATGCTCAAGCAAGTTTCCATCTTCCATCATCCATGGAAGACTTCAGTCCTTCATCTACTATGGATGTCACTTCTCAAGGGTCTGGAGCAGAATCAGACATTTCTCAACAGTGTGTTAGTGGAAGTAGGTGGCATGTACGAGGAGGGAGAGGGAGAGGTAGGCGAGTAACAGTAAGAGCAAGGCCTAGCAGGGGAGGAAGAGGAATAAGGGGAAGGAGGTGTGTTAGTACAAGGCTTAGTAGTAGAAAGGGGCGTGGAAGAACAATCAATTCAGGCAGGAGTAGTAGCAGTACTACTGAGCTAGCAAAACAGCTCATTGGTAGCTTCTCTACAAGATGTCGTAGTGCTGGTCGTCCACGATCTGTTGAGCATCTTCAGCTAATAGACTGAATGTAAATTTAGGTCACTGGCCTAAGCATGCAGATAGAAAGGGGAATTGTGCTGTCAGTTATCATAAGAAAAAATAAGCTTACTGCTGTTGGGAATCACCATGAGTCTCGTGTTCAATGTGAATACTGCAAAGTGCATTTATGTGTATCATCTGGAAGAAGCTGTTTCAAAAGTATCACACCCTTGCTGACTTCACTTCATGAAACTAACTGCCCATATTTTTGAAATATATATTTTGTAATGACTCATGCACAATATTTGATAGTTTATGCACAATTTTCAGTAATTCATTTTTTGTACTTCATGGTTATTCATGCTCTATATTTTATAAACACATATCATCTCAAATTCACATCAACATTACTGATTATTGGTCTATTATAGAAATAATAACCTGTTTGAAGAATAATGATTAGAAAGATAGGTCTAATACATTTTTTTATACTGGAATTATCTAAATAATATTCATGAAATTGAGCCCAGTATAAATATGAAACCTTAGTTGATTAGTTTTGTCCCATGAAGTAGCTGTACAGTAAAATAATCGATGGACTGGCTTGAACCAGTCTAGAGTTCAAAATAACGTTATTCATTGTCGTGGTTTACAAGATAATTATATTCATGTTATGGTTTACAAGTGGTAATTACCACACATTGGCTGCTAGGCAACATAAACATTTTTTCTGTAATGTATATTTTATAAAGACAATTTTTTTCTATGGTTGCTATGGACCATTTTATAGTCCTGATTTTATATAATTTTTTTCAAAATGTCTAAATAAATCCGACGGTGAAAGGGTTAAGTCCCATTAATGTGCCAGAATTTTTCATTTGGACTTAAAATACGTAATTTAAACGTAGTTAACGGAGATGTAGCCCACGCATCACATGCGCCCAGGTAAAGGTCGGCAGAATACCTGCGAGTACTGCAACCATACGCTTAGCAGTCACACGTGGAGCAATGGCACCCAGACACAAGTATATTAGTCCTGATAGCTAGCAGCTACTGATAGCCACTGTTCTTAGTTCCACCACCTCCCCATTTCAAACCATCTAATTAAGGATAGCTAGAAATACTCCATCCATTTCTTTGGATGTGGTTTGAGCTGGGGGGACTCCGGCGATGCAGGGCAATTAACGCTAATTGCCACTGACCTGCCGAGTCTCTCACCCCCAAAGCCACACAGGGGGGTGGGTCCAAGGTCATACTGCTGCCTCACGCAAGGAGCATGCGCACACATGACCGCGGGATCACATCAGCTCAGACTGCCAATCTGTAGTTTAGGAGGATGACAGCAGGTAACCATACCAATAAGGCGAATTGTGGTTAACTATTTATTTATAGGCTGTACGACCGTAAGTGATTATTGATAATGCCCCCTATAGTAGTCCAAACACTCAGGCAAACCGCTGAGAAAAATGAAATGCAAAAACTACCATGGGCAGCAAAGAAATTATTCGTCCACATGAGTATGGCGTGACTATTCCCATTGACACTACTGGTAAGGTGAGTGTCGCTGATAAGTTACTCTCATGGAGAAAGCAGTCATTGCATGAGTTGCTCGACTTACTCAAGCTTTATATCGACATACGTGAACATACATATTGGCATATTCATATTCATACTACTCCAAATAAATTTACTTTTGGTCTTTGTAATAGCTAGCTAGTGTATAGTAATGCTCCATTTCCTTAATATCCAGTGTAGTGCTGAGGGTTCGCACCTTTGGTGCTTCACTTACTATTACATTCCGTACAATTCAGACTGCATTATCACTACATTAACATATAAAGTGTTATTTAAAATAGTCGAGCTCTATCCAGAAACTCTTCCATGACTCTCTAATTATAACATCAGTTCTCACTCTCTCTTTTCTATATAATGTAAATTTATACTTAACATACTTTAGACTTTTTTCTGAATGACGAAGGTTAAACTCTCGGAAGCATTTTAAAATATAATTGTTAGTGTATGATCACTGTTTAATGTATTATATGATAAAAAGATGCTACTAGATAACCTTAAGTTAAAGCGGCCTCTGGAGCTCTGGCTGTCTATGCTACATGCAAGTCATCAAGCAATGTTAACAGTTTGTTTTTTATATGGTCACCACTAAAAGTTCCACCTTAGACCCCCTCTCATGGCAGCATGAAGTTGAAGCATTGTGATAAAATGTGTTTTCAATACTTAGTATGCAGCACACTGTTTCATTGAATGACTCTCAATGTCTATTTAGTTACTAATAATCAGGTTATCTGAGTGAGGTTATACAGTAGGAGACAAAACATAGTTCCGGATTCCGTTCCATAGTATGGCCGTAAAACTGTAGTCTTTTTAGTAGTTTTTACCATTGCGTTCTGTACCGTTTTGACTAAATGGATGACATCATATAATAAAACGGTTAAAAAAAAAAAACGGTTAGGCTTTTCCGTCAATTCACTGATATTTTCTAGCTAGAAACTCTTCCATAGTTATATCAGCAAGCTAAGGCCTTGTATCGCCCGTTAAATGCTACGGAGATACTGCAAAAAAGCTCCTACAAATTTAACTTGCTTCAATAAAGCTGCAGACCGAAGTTTCAATGGGCAGAGAGCTATAACCAGGTCCGCACTTCGCAGGTCTTCTGTTGGCTACTGATGGACTTTCAGTAGTAAAAAATCTAAGCCTAACATCGAGAAAACATCGATACTGTGCAGTGGTTGAGCTAACTATTCTCTGCGAGACAATTTCGAATAGGACAGCTTCAAAAAAAATTTTACCGGAAAAGCTCTGCCTCTGGAGCCTGTAAACAAAAAAAAGTCAGAACATTTTATTGGATAAACAATTTTTTATATTTCTTTGAGTGAGGCATGCATTGAAAAAGAAAGATTAAAATGGTAACGCCGGTCAAACGGAACGGCCGTTTTTTTTACCAAACGGCGTACCGTTTCCCCCCCCCCCCCCCCCCCCCCCCCCCCCCCCCCCCCCCCCCCATTTTTTAATCGTTCAACGGCCATTCTACAGAACAGAATTTGGAAATTTATTTGTCTCCTACTGTAGCACATGAAGTATTTACCAATTGGTGTAACTGATGTCTTTGTTGTTGTTTTAATTATAATTTTTGTTGTTGTTGTTCTTGTTTTTGTGTAATGATTGAAGCCAATTTAATACCAATTCATAATGTGGTTCTGTCGTGCGTGGGTGCGTTTGGTTGGAACTGTGTAGATGCGTTTTAGAATTGATGGTATTTTACATTCCTAATAATGCCCATCTTATAGTGCAGTTAAGATCATTGGCCATAACTCCACATGATATAGCAGGTCCGTAGCCAGAAATTTCAAAGGGGGGGGGCTCACGGGTATGGCTGCGAATTGGACTACAAGGAAGAGAATGTGCCCTTTTGATGGAAACAAATGCATAAATTAATTTCGTACGCTATTTCCTATTGTTTGTTCATTTCAATTTTAGCTTTAGCTACCCACTCATTTTGTTATTTAGCTATCTAATTTATATTAAGCCAAATCAATAAAACCAAAGTATATTTTTAATTGTAAAATATTATCAAACAACCAAAAAATAGTTATAATATTGTTAGCTTTACAGCAAACTAACTGATTGCATTCGTCTTGAATTTTTCTCTAAAAAAGATTTACATACTTCATTAACATCAATGCTAGTTTCATAGTTCATATGTATTAGAGCAAGATAACTCAATCGTTCTTCTGTCTGGGTGCATCTCAAGTATGAGTTCAGCCTCTTTAAAGCTGATGCAGATCGCTCACAAGAGCATGAACTCAGCGGAATAGTAGCAAATAATTTCAGGAGTGTAAACAAATATAGAAAACCATGCTCACTGCATTGCTGGAGAACCTCATGTAGTGTATGGGGTCTATTTTGGGATGGGATCAAGAGCCACTTGTGTTTCCATCGATAAAACTCCTCATCCACAATATCTGCATTAGGCAAATCTTCTGAATAAAATTCAACAGCATCTTTTATATCAGAAGGAGAAGATGACTTAGTTATAAATGTAGGTAATAAACCTTGCAAGGAAGCAGCTTGCTTTGCATGCCTGTCAAATCGACAGCTAAGATCGCTGATCAGCTGATCTAAAAAAGGAATAGTTATAGTGGTCTTGTAATACTCTTCTGGAGAATCACTCTGCTGATTCATGCGATGTTGCTGTCTTTGGCAAATACGTGGTACTGTAACAGACACATCAGACCTTGCAGCTAATCGGCAACTAAGCTGAAAGATGCGTTCAGAATAATTTTGTATGTCACTCCTCAAATCCTTCAGTTCCTTAATACAATCTTGTACTAGTGCTATACCTGTCACAATATCCTGTTTTTTCCCTTGAAGTTTAACCACAGCCTCTTTCATGTACACTAATAGTGTACATTACAGGGTAACCAGAGAAAATATGAACTGAAAAGATTCCAAAATCTTTAGATATGCCAAAGCATTCTTTTTATCTTCTGCTGGCCATCCATCATTGTACAACTGTAACTGAGTATCCCCATAGAGAATAACTTCACACATCTTTACCAAAAATGGATGACAGAGTGTAAACCTCTCCCAACCTTCAATATTTTCTACCCAGCGGGTAATGCATACATTCAACAATGGTGTGCGAGAAGTACCACTGTTGTGCTTATTATACCAGTAATATTAACAACCGCTTTCAAAAGAGCATCCGTTTAGGAGAATTTTTTATCCAGAGTGTAATACTTTTAACCTGATCAATGCAGTTTCTGATAGGAGGCAAAGTACAAGAACTCAAAATAGCTAAACTAAAGGAATACCCAGCACAATGAGTATAAATTGCTTTAGGCTACTTCTCTCGTATCCTTTTCTGTACACCTGACTTCTCCCCACTCATCGTTGAAGCCCCATCATATCCCTGACCTCTCAGGTTGTTTAAAGACAGTCCAAGTTCTTCCAAACAATAATAGCTTCATATATGTCAATGGCACGTACTCTTTCTAACTTTATGAAAGTAACAAAATCTTCACAAATATCATTATTGGCATCAACATAACGCAAACATATAGCCAAATGTTCAATATTATGGCTGGAAACTTCATCAGCTAAAACTGAAAAAAATTTAGCTACCTTTACTTTTTCAACAATACCAGCACGAAGCATATCATAGCCAATGATGTTAATAATATCATTTTGAGTCGTAGGAGAGAGATAAGTAGCATTCCTTAACTTGGGGCTATATAGATGATTGCACAATATCTCATCTGTCTCAGCATAGCTTTTTAGCAATGCTAAAAAATTTCCTGGATTTTTTGGTGAGCTAATCTTTTCAACATCATTATGGAAAGGTATACCCTGCTTAGCTAAGTAAATGACACCACAAACTATTTGTTGAAGAATATGTGTATTCTCAGTCATCTGGCTTTGAACTATTGAATTTGTAGCAACATCAATTCTTTGCTTGGGATTTAGTACTGTACTTCTCAATGTGTCAGCTGCTAGTACAGAATCCAAATGGTATTTCAGTTGTGAATGGTTAGATAAGTGTTATTGAGCTTTTCCTAGTTATTGAAAGGTTTATTCACAAGAAAAGCCTTTATCTTCTCTTTTATCAGTTGTAAGCAGAATAGAACAAGGGCCACACATTATTGCATCTAATTTTGGGCTGTACAGTACCCAAGGATATCGCTCTATCTAACTCGTATTAAAGCGACGATTTTTACCATGAAGCAATGTAGTTGGCAATGTTGAGGGGGGTAAAACATGATTATAAAGGTAGGAGTATTTTTCATCACTAGAAAGATTTTTTACAACTTGAAGAGAATCTTTTGTAGAAAAAGATGACAAGAAAATGTTCCCAAAATCATAACACGGGTTAGATATTATAGTACCTTCCATTGATGAATTTGGATTGCTAGTAGAAGGTTCAGAAGAGAGAGAATATACGGCTGCTCCAGGTTGAATATAAAAAATACCTGCATTTGAACCCTCAGTCTGTAAGGGCATATCAGAGAGACAGTGTTCCTCTGCACTGCTAGTGGTCACTATTGGATTACATGTTAATTCCTCATTCTCGGGTAGAACAGTTTGTATATCAGTAGGTTTGGTTTCTAGAATCAAAAGCACACCACATTATTGCCAGCTATATTTTCCTATAATATATTTTACCAATGTTGGTGGCTGGTTTCTTGAAAAAAAATCGAATGTCCTTTGAGTCCCTCTTTCTTACAAGAAGTTTAAGCTGACAGCAGTTCCAGCTGCTTTTAGTTTTCAGTGTAAGCTGCCCAAGTGATATTGTGGTAAGTGTGACAATTAACACTTATCAAACATATATGTGTCAATTGACTTACTATACTGAAAGGATGATGTTTATAGAATTAATGCATTCAGATTGTATGAAATAACCAACTAATGTATAAAAATATGCATTAATAATATTGACTAAGCATGCATCATATTTCAAAAGGGGGGCTTACGTGAGCCCCCCCTGCCTACGGGCCTGTATAGTGATCATAGGGAGAAGTACGTATAGTTCTGAATCAATACCAATTTTTTTAATAAAACTTCGTAGTGGTCAATAAGGGACACAACATATACATGTTGATAAAATCATTATTGGTCGTAGATAAACTTATGACTGTGACTATTGTGGGTGCTTTTGTGAACGTCTCGTCTGTACACTACACCATTTGATAATAAAATTTTCCATGATGTCCAGAAGCTATGCCGGTCGATAGGATCGGGATGGTTGATGGTTGATAAAATGTACCCGTTATAGGCGGCTTACTCTATATGACACTTTTTTATTTTTCTTGTTTTGTTTTTGTTGTTGTTGTTGTTGCTGTTTGTTAGTTGTGTGTGTAGTGTACATTGTCATCACTTCCAGTTTAGTAATGTTGCATGTCTGTCATTCTTCACAATTTTTTTCACTACAACAACAAAAAACTCACCTTATTCTGAATAACAAATTTAACTTTTGTTGAACTTTTTGTTACTGTTCAGCCAGTTATGGGATTGCTATAGCTAACTGAATAAACAATCAACTCTTCAGGTGTGTTAACATTTTTTATTATTTTTTATATACAGATATATTTTTTCGTTTGTTGGTGTGTTTTTCCCCCTCTATATCTCCCTTTGTCTTTTGCTGTTGTTTTAAAAAATGACATGTAGTTGCATTTGAACTGCTCATTTTATGGTTTTTGTTAATTTTTTGTGCGCTCAGTTTTCCTGAACTCGTGGTGATTAGACCCGTAGCTATGATTTGTCAGAATTGGAAGTTGTGTGTGAGATGATTGTGATGGTGGAGTTTCTTTGTTTGTGGATTGACACTTCTTTTTAAAGTTATCTCATGTTATTTGCCTCATGCAGGTGTAATTTACACAAAAAAAAAAACATTTTTAATTTTTTATTGTGTTATTGTTTACCAGGTTCATTTTTTAATGGGTATTGTTTGCAGCCACTTATATATATAATTATATATATATATATATTTTTTTTTTTTTTTTTTTTTTTTTAATTGTCCCTCAGAAACCTATTGGCAGAAGGTGAGATGTAAGTGGAGCTTTGATGAGGACTGCAGCTATGACAGAAACCAGAGTAGCTCGGGATGGTGACAGACAGCACGTCAAGCATGGCCCTGGATAGTGGATTCATTGAACTGTTCAGAACTTTATAGACGTGGGTTTTTTTATTAATTTTTTTACCACATATCCAGCTAAGAAATTTATTTAATAAACAGCATTACTGCTACATAATTATGTCATTATGAGTCCACTTGGAATACATATACTATACTTAGTATCTATACACTGCATGTTGCAGTAAGACAACATCATGAGTACATAGGGTATACTCCAGCAACATATCTAGTACACATATAGTTTGGTATACATCTGGTGTAAATAATACACACAGTATACTCCAGTATTGTGGTCTGTTACAACAGATATTCACTGATGTAAACAAGATAGAGTCACTGGAGTATTCCATGTGTATAACAAAGTATATGACTATACATACACTGGTGTATATCCAAGTATTTGCATGGTGTTGCTCGTTACATAGTTCACTGTTGGTGGTTCCACTGTAAATGCATATACCCAATACAGCTATAGTAATATACATTAGTTTGTACAGTACATTAATACTAAGATAGCAACAAAACAGTGGCCAAAAACTGCATTGTGCAGCAATAAATTATGTATGTGCAATCATCCCTATATGCAGTATGAGGACTTCCATGCAGCAGTTAGCAGCACCAGTGAAGTCTCTGATAGTGAACTATCTAAGTAAATCACCAGCTCTATTAGTGAACTTTCCGCTTGCCCCTACTCACTCCCAATAGAAAACACATGGCCTATCCCCCCCTTAAAGCAATCATCTTCTGTAACAACATATTATTACTGTATACACAACTTCCAAAGGCAAACAACCCGTGACTTGTGAACTGATAGCCTGGCCCCAAATTATTCTCACTTCGGAGGTTCCACTATATTGATTTTATATGCACATGTCTGAGAACTCTAGGGATTTCATCTGACCCCAGCATCAGTTGGCGATCACCTCCTTCCTACAAATACATAAACTGTGCAATCCTGTGCCCATGCATCGCAGATCTTTGCCCCCACTAACTGGCCTTTAGTAATATTAACATAATTTGTGCTGTTTCTACAACATCATTCAATGTGAGCCAAAAATATAGATGACGACAATATACAACATGATATATTACTGTAATAAGTTGGTCCTGCATGAACAATCCCAAATCAGATATCAAGAAATTCCACTCATCAATAGACACATCCTGCTGTGATCCCAGACATGAATTGGTTGCCACTGTCCTGGAGTGATCCCAGATACTGCCACTGTCTTGATGTGACATACTTTCTCTAAAGATAACATTAAAAAAACAACTAAAATAGACCAAAATGAGTATAAATTTCACTTACTCGCAAGCGGATATAATCCACAACTTGAAGCCTCACACAAGCTTCACAAACTTCATTGTAACAGCATCGCACTGCACACCATCTCAATAAAACTGTTGCTCTAGCTCAATAATCTAAATACAACACAACCATGTTGTAAACTCAACCATACCAAAAAAAAAAAAAACTACAACAACAACAACAAAAAAAAAACGAAGAAAAAACAACAACAAAAAACATCAACAACATGGCACCCTAAATACATCATCATGTTGAAGTACAAATCATTTAAAACAGCCACCCCCTTCCCCACCAAGAAACAAAAAAATAATCAACAGACGAACAAACTTAAAGAATGTGTGTGGGTGGATCAATGTTTTAATATGCAAGCATTTGTTTGAGTGCTAAAGGTTTAGTTGCCAACCATAGGCAATTCCCAGATATATCTTGAAGTACTAATTGTAATACAGTGTAATATTATCTGTCATTGCACCATCTCAGTATTGTAGTCAATGGAAAATTTAATTAATTTAATTCATAGGCATGTTGGTGGGTGTGGTCCGTCATCGGAATGTTGGGAACTATAATTAAGGAGGGAGGGGGGTAGGGGGTGGGGAGAGAGAGGGGGAAGTGTGGTAAGAGATTTTCAAAATTTGCACTGCCCTGACTTTATTTGCTAGCCGATTAGAATTTACCCTTTCAACCACACCACTCAACACTTCCTGGCCAGTGCTTTAGTAGTGAGTGGTGTGGTGAGGTTGTAGAGCAAACAACAGCGCACGCGTTCAGGTGAGGAACTAGAGGGAGGGGCGTTGCAATTCCCCACCCTCCCACACCTTACTTGATAACTAGGAGAGGGGGATGAGGTCCTTATTATTTATTTCTATTTATTTAATATTATTATTCTAAGCTCCGGTAAACAGCTAGCCTGCTTATCGTGAAAACGTGGGTGCCAGAATTAAAGGGGCTTGTCCCGCCCATTAATTATGCCCCAGTCAGCCCAAGCTGATTAGGGGTTGGGGTTTCCGGCCCCGCCTGTGCCACACAACTCTGCTACTAGAGCTCGGCGATCGATGGAGTGAGAGTTGATGGATGACAGGTAAGTAGGCATGCATAATTAATGGAATAAGATGGTTCATGGCCCGGGCATCGGGAACTGGCAGTGAACTTGGGAGTTACAGGGTCATGCTGCAGGAAATACCAAGTCCCCCCAACGAATAATAATAACAAGAATAAATAATAACAACAGAAGCAACAAAAATAGTAATAATAATAATAATAATAATAATAATAAAAACAACAATAATAATAATAAATAAAGAAATAAAATTAATAATAAGTAGCAAGTACCCTACCACACAACGGCGCTTGATATAACATGTTTTACAAATTAGGAATGCATAAACTTTTATCTCTTATATTCTGCACCACTTGGTTTTGTTACATCACTTTCCCTCTCCTGCTCTTCCTTCTTGAGCTCTTTCTTCAAGAGTAATGGATTCCCTTCTTCTCCTTCATCTGTACCTCTTCCTGATTCTCAGTCTCACTGTACTTCAATCCATGATTATGGACTTAGCCTTCCCTGTTGAATCCTCACTTGTTCTTGGCTACACCCAAGTTGTCATTTCCTTAACCCATTCACAGGCATAAGCGCATATGGCACTGATCATTCAGTCGGCACTTCTCTGATTAAAAAAAAATTGATTATCCAATGTAACATTCTAATTTTTTTTTTTACGTTGCTGTGACGTAGCACTTCCTGTAATAAAAAACATTGGAAATGAAAGCATCAGTATTTTATTTTTTAGAATACTTCTAAAAATTATGGTTGCCATAACGCTTACCTTTGAACGTCAGTCTGCCCAAATTTTTTTGTGTGGTATGAGGCTCTGAAGCTCAGAATTTAGTAACTAGAAAGTGAACAAGCCGTGCACTGTGTTTGAACTCTGTAGCAGCGTCATGACTGAGGTTAAGATCAAACCATCATAAAAGGCAAGTCCGAATTTTTAGCTTTAAAAATGTATGAATATTTTATTTTTTATTTCGTTTCTGTAAAGGCATTTCAGCAAGAATTGAATTTTTTAAGAATATCAACACCAGACTCTCTACTATTACGCAAAAGAAGTAAAGTTGGAGTGAGCGAGTAAGAGCGGCATGATGGAGGAACAAGCAAGCAAGGGACAAACATAGGCCAGATGACACAAACAGTAAACTATTAATTACTACTTCACACATGAGGACAAACATACATTCACACACACACACACACACACACTCATTACTTTCATGTAAACACCCCCTTGGACTGAGCTACATTATATAGTGGACTGACCCAGCTCAGTCCAGTTCAGTTGTGGTTTAGTCTGGAAGGCTCTCTCGATTTTGCCATCACTATCCTCATCAGAAAAGTGGTTTCACTGCTATCAATTTTGCTTGGAATGATAGTAGATTTCTATTGCTGGTCACATAATTGACAATGAATATTGACAATGAATATCTGTTCGTGAGCAATTTAAAACATACGTGGACGTTCATTATATCAGAGAAATGGACAGAGTGGGCGCTTTCATGACAGTGGGTGATTACCCTGCAGACTGCGATAACTATAATAACAACAATAATTGGCAAGCTAGTGAGTTCAGCTGACTTTAATTCTTGTGCCATCGTAAGAATCCTAATGAATTAAAGTTTGTGCCTATAAAAGCTGGCTATCCTTGGGGTAGACATGAGGACATAAAATTTAGTTCACCTTGTCGATCAACAGCACATAGTCGACTATGAGACCTATCATAAGACTGCACCACCATATTAGTGTCATTACACAGCAAGCACAGCTGGATCAAAAATTACCGCTTTAAAAGCATAGCACTATATGAGCTCCTGATAAAATATTACTATTACATGGAGAGTGCACTCTGACCTCAAGGGTACTGATAAATTTCAATTTTCAGTGTGTGTGAAACACTTCACTTAGGTTCAAGAAACTAGAGGTGAGAAACTAAAAATATACCCATTCATTCAATTCCTTTAAGTACATGAATTATTCATGAATAAACACCATTTTTGTTGTTGCTACTAACATCAGGTGATATGCGAAAGTGATAAAACATGTACAAATACGGAAAAATTTTGCATGCTAGATAATTATAAATGTGGAATGATTGTGAAATGATAACTATAATTATAAAAAATATTGACAAGTGGAAGGAACTTTGGCTTTGGTCTACAACACAACACAATACATTTACAGAGAGCATTGGCTGTGCTGTCGCAATTGAAACAATACAAACATTGAGGTGTGTATGGGAAACTTCACTCACATATACACATACACACACATGTATGCATGCCAAAGTGGTGTTTCAATAAACAGCTGCTAGGGACAAAGCTGTTTGTATAATTAGTGAGTGAGCGAAGCAAGCGAGACACTATCGGGTAACACAATTGAAAATCGAGAATATTTGTTTATATATGTTTGGATATACATATATATAAACAAACATCCCCGGTTTTCTATTGAGTTACCCCTAATAGTGTCTAGCTCGCTTCGCTCGCCAATAGACTTATAATGTTCAGTTAACTGAAGTGTTTGGATAATGACATTCTATTGTGTTACCAAATAGCATCTATTTTTTGGCAATTGAAGAATTAATTTCAGGTGCAAAGCCACACCTCAAAAACCACAAGCAAAACATTTTTAAGTCACTGACTTACTAAAGATCTACTTCTATTTGAGTTAGTGGCGGTGGAAGTTAATACACTATTTGTCATAGTTATAAGCCCTACACAACAGTATTTACTAGACAAACCTTGTAGGTAAGTCTTGTGTAGGTATGTTCAGTTGTGTGAAAGTATTGTGCGTTACAACTACTACTAAGAATATCACAAAGAAAATGTTTAACGTGACTTGATTTTGTTTGCTTTTTTATTTTAATTCAAACAGTTGCGGGGAGTGGTTACTATGGCATTGAATGACTTTACCATATATGCGCAATTAAAAAACTCGACAATATTTTAGTAGCTTGAGTGTTAGAAGTTAAAATCAATCATTTAACAATAGTGTAGTTTAGGTTCGCTCGCCATTTGTGCTCAAGCACATCACTAGTATATACTACTATATATGCTTGACGTATGTATGTCATGTTTGTACTTTGACTCACGTTTTTTGTGTTCACTCGTTACCTTGGTTAACACGCTGTTTGTCATCACTGTTCGTACTTGAAAATCCATTGCCCAACAAGTCAAGCCACCGAGAGACTACAACGTAAATCTTGTGTTGGTATATCCAGTGAATGAGTGCATGTGAGAGTGTTGTGTGTTACATGTGCTGACTAGCTAAGAACAAACAATAAAAATAATATTTGCTGCTTTTTGTGTTTCTTTTGTTAGTAAGCAAGCCTTTATACAGAGTTAGGATCTACACGGCGCAATAATTCTTAAAGTCCCAAAAATTGTGTATGGTCTTGTACGCTAATTTAAAAAAGTCAGCCATGTAGTTTGAATAAATTGTGCATGATGATTTTATATTTAAGATGAATTTTTCCCTTTCACCTTGTATGTCAATTTTTTTAACTGAAGCACATCACAAGTATAATGCCTTTCCCCCTAGGACTGTACATGAGTGGGTGTGTATGATTGTGTGCTTGTGTACTTGAGCTACAGCAGAAGGAAGGGCGTGTGTGTCAGTGAAACAACACCACCTCTTCATAACCATACGAAAAACATTGTGTACTGGCTATAAATTATGTACAGATGAGCTTTAAACAAGCACAAGAAACAAAACAAAAACAAAACAATTGAAGCAGCAAAGGTGCGAACCCTCAGTGCTATTAAACATTACCTAGCTATTATAATAATATAATCTCAGACCAAAATGAACAAAACAATCTGTTAGCTATTTTAATGAGGCGTCAAAATGGACCGAGCAAAGAAAACAGTACATGGAAATGCTGTCTTTATAAGAGAAGCTAAACTAGCCAGAAACACTCACTGCTATAATTTTTCAACGTGAAACTTCACTTCTTTCAACTTTGTCGGTTAACTTCCCTGAACATAGTAAACTGTTTAAATCATAATCAAGCAATTGGCAAATCTGAAAAAGTCCTTCAACAACAGCTCAATGAAGAATAAGCAAATAAGTAAAATGATTTGACTGAAGTTTATCAGAATTGCATGAACTAGAATGACAGGAATTCATACAGGATTTTTCACTGGGGGGAGAGAGAAGAGAGAGATTTGTAGAGTCACAAAAACCGTTTAGCCACACGCGAGGAACCATGTGGCCGAGGAACCATGTGGCTGAGGAACCATGTGGCTGAGGAACCATGTGGCTGAGGAACCATGTGGCCGAGGAACCATGTGGCTGAGGAACCAGTGGCTGAGGAGCCATGTGGCTGAGGAACCAGTGGCTGAGGAACCATGTGGCTGAGGAACCATGTGGCTGAGGAACTATGTGGCTGAGGAACCATGTAGCTGAGGAACCATGTGGTTGAGGAACCATGTGGCTGAGGAACCATGTGGCTGAGGAACCATGTAGCTGAGGAACCATGTGGCTGAGGAACCATGTGGCTGAGGAACCAGTAGGAACCATGGGCTGAGGAACCATGTGGCTGAGGAACCATGTGGCTGAGGAACCATGTGGCTGAGGAACCATGTAGCTGAGGAACCATGTGGTTGAGGAACCATGTGGCTGAGGAACCATGTGGCTGAGGAACCATGTAGCTGAGGAACCATGTGGCTGAGGAACCATGTGGCTGAGGAACCAGTGGCCGAGGAACCATGTGGCTGAGGAACCATGTAGCTGAGGAACCATGTGGCTGAGGAACCAGTGGCCGAGGAACCATGTGGCTGAGGAACCATGTGGCTGAGGAACCATGTGGCTGAAAAACCATGTGGATGAGGAACCATGTGGCTGAGGAACCATGTGCCTGAGGAACCAGTGGCTGAGGAACCATGTGGCTGAGGAACCATGTGGCTGAGGAACCAGTGGCTGAGGAACCATGTGGCTGAGGAACCATGTGGCTGAGGAACCATGTGGCTGAGGAACCATGTGGCTGAGGAACCAGTGGCCGAGGAACCATGTGGCTGAGGAACCATGTGGCTGAGGAACCATGTGGCTGAGGAACCATGTGGCCGAGGAACCATGTGGCCAAGGAACCATGTAGCTGAGGAACCATGTGGCCGAGAAACCATGTGGCTGAGGAGCCATGTAGCTGAGGAACCATGTGGCTGAGGAACCATGTGGCTGAGGAACCATGTAGCTGAGGAACCATGTGGCTGAGGAACCATGTGGCTGAGGAACCATGTGGCTGAGGAACCATGTAGCTGAGGAACCATGTGGCTGAGGAACCATGTGGCTGAGGAACCATGTGGCTGAGGAACCAGTGGCTGAGAAACCATGTGGCTGAGGAACCATGTGGCTGAGGAACCAGTGGCCGAGGAACCATGTAGCTGAGGAACCATGTGCCTGAGGAACCATGTGGCTGAGGAACCATGTGGCTGAGGAACCATGTGGCTGAGGAACCATGTGGCTGAGGAACCATGTAGCCGAGGAACCATGTAGCCGAGGAACCAGTGGCCGAGGAACCATGTGGCTGAGGAACCATGTGGCTGAGGAACCATGTAGCTGAGGAACCATGTGGCTGAGGAACCATGTGGCTGAGGAACCATGTGGCTGAGGAACCATGTGGCTGAGGAACCATGTGGCTGAGGAACCAGTGGCTGAGGAACCATGTGGCTGAGGAACCATGTGGCTGAGGAACCATGTGGCTGAGGAACCATGTGGCTGAGGAACCATGTGGCTGAGGAACCAGTGGCTGAGGAACCAGTGGCTGAGGAACCATGTGGCTGAGGAACCATGTGGCCGATGCCCTATCGAGAAACAATGTAACAGGCTTCCGTTTGTGATGTCCACAGGCACAGGAGCAAGAATCAGCCGTGCCAGCAGAGCTACTGGACATGCTGCTACTCCAAGAACCAAACTGGACAAGAAGGGACTGGATGGAGCAGTGGATTTCTTCTGTGGCCAGTCCCAGCGGACTCCACAAGGAGGACTTCTGCAGCAGCAAAGAATCACTATACAAGATTCTGCACTGTACACATCACATCAACATACTATCAATCATAGAGCAGAACCATGTCATTATATGGCCTTCCTAGCCAAAGAGGGCATGATGGCCAATCAAGTGTTATCTCTCAGCAGTGCACCACCTGCACATAGAGGAGGGGTGGGGCACCCCAAACATGGTGGGTATGCCGAAACTCGAGTTGGTGATCAGAGGGATAAAACAACCTCAGGGAAAAACAGGTCATGCTCGACCAATAATTTGAAGCTGCTGGAGAAACTGAGGACAATGTGGCAAGGAACGGGCCGGGATGGCCGGATGCTGTGGGCAGTAGCATCCCTCCGTTTTTTTGGATTCTTGAGGTCGGGGGAGATCACCATACCCACTGACTCCGCCTACGACAGCTCTACTCATGACTCATTCACGGACGTAGCGGATGTAGAGCGGTGGACAATCTAGTGACTCCCACCATGCTAAAATTACACCTGAAAGCCTCAAAGACAGACTCGTTTAGGAAGGGGTGGATGTGATAGTCGGTAAAGTGGCCAGCCAGCTATGCCCAGTCAAGGCAGTATTAGAATACCTGGTAGTCCAAGGATCGGGTCAAGGCCCACTGTTCCAATTCAAGGATAAAAAGTCCCTCACTAGAGTGTGTTTTGTGTCACGGGTCAGAAAAGTGCTGCAGAGAGTGGGAGTGGACTGTAAGGCATGCTCTGGACATAGTTTTTGCAGCAGAGCAGCCGCCACGGCAGCAAAAGCTGGAGTGGAAGACTCTGTTATCAAGATGCTGGGAAGATGGAAGAACAATGCATACCAGATGAAGCTTAATGGCAATAGTCATTAAGCTGGTTAACGTGGGAGGAGGAAAGGCGGGGGGGCAGGGACGACGAGAAAAAGCGCACACAGTATAATAGGGGCATGTGAGAAGATATAGGCACTCACAGGATTAGACGGGGCACACGTGAAGCGAGCACATTCCAAGTGCGACAGCCAGTGCGAGCAGACGGAGCGTATCAGAGTTTCCCACCCACCTCTCTACTTAGGCTAGCGCTGGCTAACTGATCAATGGCAAGTAGTAGGATAGTAGACCTCCTCCTCTAGGGTAAATAAATTAATAAATTAATAAATAAATTGCTAATAGCAGGAACCCTAGTGTGAAGAAGAGCAGGGGGAGTCTGAATTAGCAAAAAACAACAACTACATGCAAATCAGTGGTAAGCGGTGTTAACAACTAACACCACTTGGCACCCAATCTGACCAACCAAAAGGGAATGCTAAGTGGTGAGGAGTAATGAATTAACACCACTTAGCACCCTACAATACAAACACCCCAACCCTCGCCTAATTTGCAGTAACAGTCAGCGGAGGAGCCTGGCTTTGAAAGAATTTCAAATCTGTGTTCATGTCGTCACCCTGGCAACTCACATTGTATGATGTGCCCAAAAAAAAAAAAAAAAAAGAGAGAGAGAGGATTGAGGGTGATGAAGTGGAATAGTTGGGGGGTGAACACACAACAAAGTTTGTAGATTGGGGAGTCTTTGGAGTCTGAATTTGCACAAACAAGAAGGCAAATCAGTGCTAAGCGATGTTAACAACTAACACCACTTAGCACCCAATCTGGCCAACCAAAAGGGGAATGCCAAGTGGTGAGGAGTAATGAATTAACACCACTTAGCACCCTACCTAAGCAGCATCAACTGCCGCTCCAACAAACCATGTTAAACATACAAATGTGTAGAGCGAATGAAAACACACAAACAAGATACTCCAATTTTTGTACTAGAAGTATGGAATTTAATGTATCAATGATATTAAATACTACACATTAATAGACTTAAAAACAAACAAACAAAAAACAGACCAACAGTGGAACTAGAATGCCAGAATATTATATATTTTTTTTTTATGTATTAGACCTAAATACCAGTTGGTTTTAGATTAGTCAGCTGCTTCATTGTGAGGGGGCGGTGTTATTACCACAAACCCATTAGTGATATGACCAAATAAGGGCAGTACTGTCACTCTGAGTTAGGTACACTATAAACAATAACAGAAACATAACAACCATAGGCATTGTTAGTTATATATTTCTATATCCCTATCCCAAACTATTAAATCCTAGGCTGCAACCACCATGACCTCCCTTATCTAATTCTAGACAATCCAAGTTTAACTTCACAACTTGGCTGCTCATTTCCACTTTTTCGTAAAGTTTCCTAGTCTACCACCTGAACCTCACTATATTACAATACTTTCTGATACATCAATGAAGCCAGTTACATCAGCAACTGTGTCAGTAATAGCAGCCATACTGTCTACAACCACCATCCACACATACACAGCAGCGACACCATCCACAGCAGCGACACCATCCACAGCAGCGACACCATCCACAGCAGCGACACCATCCACAGCAGCGACACCATTCACAGCAGCGACACCATCCACAGCAGCGACACCATCCACAGCAGCGACACCATCCACAGCAGCGACACCATCCACAGCAGCGACACCATCCACAGCAGTGACACCATTTACTACAGTGACACTATCTACCACAGCGACACCTTTATAGAGTTTTCTACAGTCAAATCCTCACAATTCATCCCATAATAAATTAATTTTAATCAGAACAGTTGAGAATGAAGAATTCCGTACTGATCAGGTTTAATTTTGTTTAGTGGCAAATTTATCACTCTAAATAATATACCAACTTTATTTTTATCATTGACGATTAGTTAGCTTTAAATTATGAACTAAATGTTGTACTTTTTGTGATCAGCCTCAACAGCATACGGCACACAACAGTATACAAATATATGGGGGATGGGTGGGAGAGAGCAGAAAGTTGGGGGAAAGCTTCCTGCCCCTCCCACTTGATTGAACTTTTGACTTCCTGAAGACTGCTTACCTGTAATACCAGTCTGGAAAAGGAAAAAAAAACTTCAATGCATAAAGCTAAATGGTAATAATCTGATCTATCATAAAGTAGCTTCATAATTATTTTAGTGAAAGGAAAAAGGCATCTTCTAAGTTATTTCTCTAAACTCAAATGTAACTCACTGGAAGCCTCCAAATTATCTAGGACAGGTAATTCCGTTAAAACTCGAGCAGATTATCTTGTGCACTATGACTGGACCCCTCGCTGCAAGCTCCCTCTTCGAAATGCATTCCTAAACAGCAATCGTTAACAATCAATACGCGGAAGAATTAATGAACGGTTTAACTGTTGCGGAAAGACGGGAGACGGCGGTTACAATTAAACGGAACGCCCGTTTTACGTCTGTGCTACGGTGCGATGCTTACCGTTTTATTGGCTTTTTTAAACGGTCGCGCAGTAGTACGCCCGTTCTACGGTGCGAAAACCAGCACGTTATTTTGACTTCTACTGTACATTTCATTAATCAATAAGAAAAAAACAAGCATTAAAAAAAAGGAAGAAAAAAAAGACCAACAACAACAACAACAACAACAACAACAACAACAACAAAAAAACAAAAACAAAAAAAAAACATGAATAAAACATGAATCAACAACTAAATTCAAGGGATTTATAAACTATCATGTATTGAGTTTAGGTCACTCACTAGATGAGAAAGGACTCTGTGGAGTAAGCAGACAACCCACCCACAGTGAAGCAATGGAGACTTTAAAGAGAGCTGATCTGCATGTTAGGCCCTGTAGTAGACATTGTATGGCTCCCTGGACTACAGCTCCATCCCTGTAAGACATATAAGCATGTAATGTTGGTAGCAGAGCCAATCACAGGGCAAACGTCACAACACATTACACAATTAAATAAGGCAATTAATGACATGTGCAGTTATCTAATTAATGCCTATCTATATGTGGTACATAGTGGGTTGAGTGTAGCTAGCAGGGGAGGAGCAACGTATTTTGGATTGGTCAGGCCACTCGACATCACTGTCTGTGGTAAAGATCGTCAGTAAGAATAAATTAGTAGGAAATTGCATGTATTAATGCTATAACCATTCAATAAGTAATAATAATGTTATGTTAAATAAATGAAGATGACTGGTTCATGAAAAAAAGTTTCAAGAAGTAAATGTACCAAATATTTGCATTCTGTGTTCAGAATCACTAACAACTTCATTAGCCACACTGATCATGTCAAGATTATCAGATTATATCTCTATGAACATGTAATATCATAAGATGATTCAATCTCTCTTGTCCCATTGTATTTCTTAAGTAATTTTTTATTCTACGCAGTGCAGTAAATGAGTGCTCGGACGATGCATTGGTTGCAGGCATAATTAACACTAGTTTCATTACAGTACACACTTCACATAGTAAGGCGCGAGGAAGACGTAGCTCAATATCCAAAGGTTGTGAAACAGATATCAGCTTTTGCCAAAATAAGTCAAATGACTCATCATTTCTCACTGTTAACAAAGTGTCAACAACCAACCTCGCAATGTGCTGTCCTTCAGCTGCCAAACATGTCTTTTTTTGTAATGTTCGACTGAGATTGTCTGTATGACGTAAAACCATCTCACTCAACATTGCGCCAAACAAAAAATCAAAAGTACTCATTTGCAAACTCACTCCTCGAATTCTAGACTGTGTTTCAACATCTTTGACTACATCCACTGCTTCATCCCAGGTATCCAATAACACTTTGTAATTCTTTAAGATACTGAGCGTAGTCAGCCCGTACTGTCCAATCAGTAGGGCATAAGAGACAAATGGCTGGACTTTTACTACCTGTCATTAAATCATGGTCTGATTTCAACTCATCAAAAATAGAATCACGTCTTGGTGACAATTTAATCAACTTTGTGATTTCACTTGCAGTTTCCAATGAACCTTTCATGAATTTGGATTTTTTTTACGGAGTCATTAGCAGCAAGGTTGAGGGAATGGCTATAACAATGGGGAAATACAACACGTGGCTAGAATTATACTCTGCCATAGTGTCAGTTGTGGTGTGGGAAATACCATCAGATAACTGGCTCAGCTGGTACTCAGGAACAGGAAGGTGTGCTTTATCTGGAGTACAAATGGAAGAGGAATGCATGTACCTAGCAACATATGTTTATGAGTACAGTAGTGCCGTCATTTTGTGTGCAATAATTCGTTCAGTGTCGGCCTGTAGAGACTTATTAGAAACTATATCAAATGTTTGGACTTCATCTCGTGAACCCTTCAAGCTCAACTTTTCACTGCCGCAAATAAAGCGTTTTGCAGATGGCCACGAATTACAACAGCTTCTATTCTAATTGTGCGTCAAACTAAAAACACTCCTCCCACAAATAATAGGCGCGCCCCAGTAGAGAATGACACCCTCCTTTCACCCTTTGTCAGAATAATACCTTGATTATTATACATTCCATGTGATAATTATAGTTGTGTCATTGCAAATATGAATAAAAAGCTTCTTTGGCTATATATATTTCGGTTAAATTTCAATAATATACTCTACCACAATTGGTAAATTGATTACTAAGCTACTGGGTAATTGCAGACGATCGCTAATATACAAATCTCAATTAAGTTTGCACGGTGAGTTAGGAGCAAAGTTTGAGGCGAGATATCTGTGGTTGATAGTACTTATCACTTCTATTCAGCCTTGACAATGGTTGCTATGGGTCTCCTCCCCTTAAACGTAGAGGTCGCGTTTATAATTCAATGCTATTCTCCGTACGTAGAAATCTGTGGCCTCATTTACATTTCTGAACTCCTTCCGGAGGTCTGGGTATAAAAGGAAGAATCCCGGCATGTCCTTTGACCTCAAGCTCCTTCTATTCAAATTCAAAATAACTATGGAAGAGTTTCTAGCTCTAGAAAATATCTGTGAATCGATGGAAAAGCTTATAACCTTTTTTTTTTAGTAAACAGTGTCGGCCGTTGAGCCAAATTGGTAAGGAGCGCAATGATAAAAACTACGGTAAAAACACACACACCGTTTTACAACCGTACTATGGAACGGATTTCAGAACTTTATTTCGTCTCCTACTGTATATGTAATCATTTTTGCGATTAATACTATCTATCAATTCCGTGTGTGACCTAATTGAAGATGAACCCTCAGGATAGTATCTTGCAAAACTCTGATAGCATGCTGAATAATATTTGCAGTTGAATTAGCTGATGTGTCAAACAAACAGTATTTATTCTTTCTCTATTTAGAGCCCGCCATTTGTTGTTTTTCCTTTCTTTTTTTTATGTTTGTTTGTTTATTGTTTTGTCTTAAGATGCTCATGACTTACATGTGATACTGTTTCCCAGCTTTTGTGCGCTAAGTTGCTGTAATGCGGACTGTCTCCAGGAAGTCGGTGACAAAAACTGTCAGCTGCCTTCCACTTATTGCAAAATATGTCCCCAGCTATATGCCCTTATATACGTGACCTTCTCGTTTAACTATAATTTATGGGTAATGTTGTGACCAGCAAACAACCCTTGAACTCTGTGTCACATGTTTATCGTGTGATTCCTGTAACCACATGTATGTCTGGACATTAATAATGATCTTTTAAATTAAAGAGGTGAGAGAACGGCGTTGTTGATAGATTGAGACAAATTGAACTGCTATATTTAATCCTACATGTTTAGTTATTGATACAAAAAATTATTTTACAATAATTTCACCATCTTGGCGTCCATTTAATTCAAACTTTCAAAACTGTGTGCATACAAAGAAAGTCTCTGATATAAATCCTTTCAGTACAAACTTCAAATTAGGTACATTGAACCTTCATACACTGCCCCACAGAGAGCTCAGCTCCTCCCCTCTCACCTGCTCCTTCCTGGCTTCCTGCTGGTCCTCATGTGTGGTCATGTATAGTCCGTAGTTGATCACCAGAGCCGACGCCTCCCCAGACGTATGGATGTCGGCACACTGCTGGTATTTCTTGTCCAGCAAAACCATCGTGAGAACACCGACTAGCCTGGGGGAAGAGAAGGTGGCAACAACAACATGTATAAACAATGAATAAAATGAAATTAATCTGTAGAGAATGATAACATGAATATAAATAACTATTGCTACTGCATTTTGTCGAAAGCTACTACATGGCGGGGTACTTGCTAGTTTATAATATTAAGTCACACTCATCTATCACACTCTTTTTTCTACTCACACGCACACACACTCTTTTTCTACTCACACGCACACACAAATACACTCTTTTTCTACTCACACACAAACACACACTTTTTCTACTCACACACAAACACACTCTTTTTTTCTACTCACACACAAACACACTTTTTCTACTCATACACAAACACACTCTTTTTTCTACTCACACACAAACACACTTTTTCTACTCATACACAAACACACTCTTTTTCTACTCACACACAAACACACACTTTTTCTACTCACACACAAACACACTCTTTTTCTACTCACACACAAACACACTCTTTTTCTACTCACACACAAACACACTCTTTTTCTACTCACACACAAACACACACTTTTTCTACTCACACACAAACACACTCTTTTTCTACTCACACGCACACACAAACACATTCTTTTTTCTACTCACACACAAACACACTCTTTTTCTACTCACACGCACACACAAATACACTCTTTTTCTACTCACACACAAACACACACTTTTTCTACTCACACACAAACACACTCTTTTTTTCTACTCACACACAAACACACTTTTTCTACTCATACACAAACACACTCTTTTTTCTACTCACACACAAACCACACACAACCACTTTTTCTACTATATACAAAAACACTCTTTGTCTACTCACAGCACAAACACACACTTTTTTCCTACTACACACAACACACTCTTTTTCTACTCACACACACACACACTCTTTTTTCTACTCACAGCCACAACACACTCTTTTTCTACTCTACACACAACACACCCCTTTTGTTCTACTTCACGACACAACACACTCTTTTTCTACTCACCGCACACACAACACAGTCTTTTTTCCTAAGCACTACCAACACACCTCTTTTTCTAGCTCCAACGAACACACACAATCACTCTTTTTCTACTCACACTCAAACACACACTAGAAAAAATTTCTACTTACTAACACTTACTACATTTTTTCAATTCACACCTCTTTTCTACTCACACACAAACAACAATCATTTTCCACATCTTTTTCTACTCACCCACACAAACATTCTACTCACAACAGGTGCTACGCACACACAAACACATCTTTAATTCTAACTTCACAACCCTCACACAAACCACTCTTTTTCTACTCACACAAGCGCACACACAAACACACTCTTTTTTCTACTCACACAAACACGCTCTTTTTCTACTCACACACACACACACAAACACACTCTTTTTCTACTCACACAAACACACTCTTTTTCTACTCACACACATACAAACACACTCTTTTTTCTACTCACACAAACACACTCTTTTTCTACTCACACACACACAAACACACTCTTTTTCTACTCACGCACACACAAACACACTCTTTTTTCTACTCACACAAACACACTCTTTTTCTACTCACACACATACAAACACACTCTTTTTCTACTCACGCACACACAAACACACTCTTTTTCTACTCACGCACATACACAAACACACTCTTTTTTCTACTCACACACAAACGCAAACACTACTCACACACAAACACGCTCTTTTTCTACTCACACACAAACACGCTCTTTTTCTACTCACACACAAACACGCTCTTTTTCTACTCACACACAAATACACTCTTTTTCTACTCACACACAAACACAATCTTTATTCTACTCACACACAAATACACTCTTTTTCTACTCACACACAAATACACTTTTTCTACTCACACACAAACACACTCTTTTTCTACTCACACACAAACACACTTTTTTCTACTCACACACAAACACACTCTTTTTCTACTCACACACAAACACACTCTTTTTCTACTCACACACAAACACGCTCTTTTTCTACTCACACACAAACATTCTACTCACACGCACACACAAACACACTCTTTTTTCTACTCATACAAACACACTCTTTTTCTACTTACACACATACACACTCTTTTTCTACTCACACACAAACACACTCTTTTTCTACTCACGCACAAACACACTCTTTTTCTACTCACGCACACACAAACACACTCTTTTTCCACTCACGCACACACAAACACTCTTTTTTCTACTCACGCACAAACACAATCTTTTTTCTACTCACACACAAACACACTCTTTTCTACTCACACACAAGCACGCTCTTTTTCTGCTCACACACAAAAACGCACGCTCTTTTTCTGCTCACATACACACTTTTTCTACTCACACACACAAACACACTCTTTTTTCTCCAGATAATTACCATACCCTTGCCTTTCTCTGTAGCTCCTCCCTTTTTCAGCCGCTTGCAATTTTAAATGTGCAAGCAGTCTTTGTTCTGTTCCGGTTAATGGATGATTGGAATGATTGATGTCCAGATAACTGATGTTCCACTGCACATGTATATTTAACACACAAACATACACGCTGTTGTCAGGTTATTACAAGGAGCTAGCCTAGTGTCAGGAATAGCACTCCAGTATTGGTGATGCTGCATTATCATCTAGCAATGTAGACCTATTGGAACCAATACTTCTCCATACTACCAACACACACTATAGAACACTTACCACACTATCACTTCAACAGTGGAGAGCTGATCAAGTGCGCTTCCAATAGCGATTGAGGTCAAAGGTGGAGGTCATCCTTTGTGCACAAGACGGTCGTTACATTAATTATATTCGCGTGGATTCTTCCAATAATGCAATATCTTATGAATCTACTTTACAACCTGCATTTTGGGTGTGGTGGGGTCAGAGATAAACAGAGAATGCGGGAACGCCCAATTTTGGAAAACGGTTAGCCGTTATGGCGGAAAGCCAGCCGCAAGTTCGTAATAAGGTGAGCACATAGCTAATCCCTAGCTGGTTAATAGATCAAGTGTTTGATTTACCTAGTTACTAGATCCATTGTTTGTTTATTAGATCCAGTCTCTGTTTGTATAGATAACTTTTACAAAGGGGTTGAAAGAAGGGAAAACACTACTACCTACACACATGCCAAGTGCTTAGCATAGTTTCAAGCATACTTTTTCCAACAATTGAAGTAAAAGAAAGAGAGAAATTAAGTCTGAGCATTCGATAAAACTAGGCATCAGCAACTGGAAAAATAGAGGGGAGGGAATAGCTGTAGCTATGTCTGAGCATGCTCATAAAAATACTAACAACTGGAAAAGAGAGGGAAAGTAATGTCTGAGCATGCTCACAACAAATGCACTGGCAACTGGGAAAAAGAGAGGGTAAAAGTCATGTTCCTGAGCATGCTCTTAAAAAGCACCAGGTTCTTTTATGAGCATGCTCAGACATGACTTTCCCTCTCTTTTTTCAGTTGCTATTGTGTTTTTGAGGATAGTTTGACAGACTATCCCTCTCTATTTGCTATAGTTTGTAACTATTTTACTCTAGTCATTTGAAGTCTATAATAGTTTGTTCCATTTGAAGTCTAGTTTGTTCCAGAAACACAGTAAGTTGTGTGTAACACATAAGCACAATATATATTTGTTGTAATGTTATTTATCTGCTTAGTTGTTGTTGTTTTTGTTTTGTTTTTTGTTGTTGTGCTTGTTATCATTTTATTTAAACTTTCTTACAATGTGTATTGAATTTGTATTTGGGAGGTATTTGTATGTTTGTTCACTTTTATACGAAGATTATGTTTTTTGTAATTTTTTAATGTATATGTTCATGTGTTAGCATTTTGATAAACAGCAGCAGGTATCTTTCGAAAAGAAAAAAGCTTTTTTTACAATTGCATTTTGACTAACAGTTGGTACCACTACATGAAAAATTTTAACAGTCAAGTTTTCGTTTCTGTTGATTTACTGCTAAAAGCTAGAAACTCTTCCACAGCTATATCAGCAAGCTAAGGCCTTGTACTACATTCTAAATGTTATAGGGATCATGCTAAACAGCTTGTACAATAATAAAAAAAATGACTTGCTTCAATTAAGCAGACTGACTGGATTTTTGCTGAACTTGCTGCTCTCACAGGTCCCTTACTTCTTAGTCTTTCTACCAGCTACAGTTGGGTCTCTAATAGTGAGAATGTCTAAGCCAATGATGGCCCCACTATTTAAAATAGCATCATTTTTTTTTTCATTCCTAGAAGTGATGCATGCAGTAAACAGTGAACATTGACATAGTCGAACCGAAAAACTATACTATATCAACTACCATATCGTTTTGTTTGTTTTTTCTAATATAACTCCTCCCGTGCAAAAAAAAAATGTTTTACTGAACAAAATTGAAAACCTATCTTTTCTGGTGCCTACTTTACATTATTTTAGCACAGGAAGAAACAGCACTTTCTCTTATTATGTGTTTGGAATATCATGCTGTTAATGTGTGTTGTGTGCACATATTTACATATTGTACCAGTTGTATATTAATTGTGTGTTTGTTTATTTGCCAATTTCTCATCATTAGTTTTTTATATTAAAATATTATTGTATTGTATTTAATCATTGTGCAAGAAATTGTATGTTTGTGTGTTAGCATTCATAGAGTTGCTGTTGTTTTTACATTTCTGTAAATTTATAGTTGTATGTTTGTGTGTTTGTTTACATGGTTTTAATTACAGTATTGGCATTTTATATGTACTTTTATTTATTTATTTATAGTTGTGCAAAGTGTTTAGAAAGTGTATTCACTGCTGATATAGGAATAAATTTGTTTTGTGTGTTTGTTTTATATTTGTAGTCTATTATAAGTTTGTTTGTGTGTTTGTATGTTTAACTCGTTTAAATAGCACTTAGTGATATTTGTTTGTTTGTTTGTATATCAATTTAATTATATATTTATTTATTTATTTGTATTTAGAGAGATCTCCATCCTCCAGTCTCACTTCACTGGGAGCACTGCCATACATGGAGTAAGGATGTCGTGCCTGTACAATGTGCAGTACTCCATAATAAAGTCATAGTTATGCATCGTGATTATCGCACACTTCACATCTCTACTGACCTTCACTTATGGACTACTACTAGTGCACCATATGAATGGTCGTCCCTAACTACCTACCAGTCTAAGTTTGTATTGGTTGGTGGACATCATCCCTCCACTGGCATCACTAACTCTCTATTGACTAGTACTACTGGTCTAGACTGGAAGCCATCGCTACGTGCCATGCCTACTCGTCGCTACAGAGCATCATCAGTTAGTGGAGGATCACCAGAGGTCCTGGTCGTGGCTGGTGGGTATGGTGGCTCACATAACAAGTGGTTGGACGTAGTGGAAGTTCTACTCAACGACCATTGGACGACTGCAGACTCACTTCCTTCTTCATGCTGTGACATGCGATCAACATTCCATGAAGACAACTTCTACTTCACAGGAGGAGATTACAAGAGGAAGATACTATTTATATGCAGTTTAGAGTCTCTCTTAGCATCTGCTAGTAATGGCAGGACAAGAAGGCAAACAATATGGAGGACAGTAACCACACTTACTGCCATCTATGCTATCGTCTCCTATGTATCGAATCTAATCGGCATCGATGACTATTCTACCATTAGCAGTTACTCCAACAAGACAGAGGAGTGGATTGAGACTACTAGTGAGGGAGATAGACCAGAACAGAAGGATAATAGTGGATGGATAGCTACTGCAGTCTTGTCTACTGGACAGTTGCTGGTTGCTAATAGAGATGGAGTATACAAAGAAACTCTGTCAGGTTAGTGTAAGTAAATAGCAGCATCTCTAGTAAGCCATCTTGCCTTCAGTGATATTGGCTTCTCTTTAGAATGTCTCATTTATAGATTATATTATGGGAAACTAAAGTTAGGAATTAAAACTTGTACTATAATAAAACTAGAATATTATTATTTATTATTAAGTTAATTAAGTTAAAACTAAACATTTATTATATTAATTATGATGTTATAATAAGTAAGGTAATTGGTTGTCTTTGCCAAAACTGCTAGTGCTAGAGTGCAGCTGCTTCTACTGGCAGCTGCTTCTACTTGCTGAGCACCCCAGGCTATAAAACCAGCTGCCCACACTCTGTATTGCAGGAGCCAGCTAATGGTACTGGTGCAGTGAGTGGGTTACTTGTATAGCATAACCAATGAGACTTTAATACCAGTAATTAGTGTTTATTTGCAATATTTTATAATTCATATTTTATTTCATGTTCAATAGCTTTCAAGTATGAAGATGCATACAAACACTTCATTGTTTCTAAAGAAGTGTTGGAGCTTCTATCTTTAAAGTTTATGTCCCTTGGTCCTCCAAGACAAGGCAAGAGCACAACTCTCAGGAGAATTAAAAAAGAGATCATAGATCTTCTGTCAGCTAAAGAAGAGGAGCAGATTCATGGCAGCACAGGTGCAGTACAGTGTTGCTCCAATATGCTAGTCCAAGGCAAGTCTGATCCAACTACAGCAGAAAGAACAGCAAACTGGAGCATTGTAAAGAATCTCATTGAAGAAGCATCTCTACTCTTTCACACTCTCAAATATAGTTTTCAGATTGAATCCACTTCTGATGCTACAGCTGATTCCCATAGAGGTAGTGACACCAGGGCAGAGGTCAGTCAGGCTAGCAGTACAGGGCAGTCTCACCCTGTGGAAGAGCCACCCCAACCTTCATTATTACAGAAGATGATAGCAAGATTGCAATCTTTTACCAGAAATAAGCAATCCAGGCATAAGGAAATCACTCCACTCTCAACAGCACATGACCAACCAGCTGATCAGGCAGTATCATCACCAGATTATTCTGAAATAGCTGCCATATTCGAGACCGTGTCCAAACAACCACACTTTGCAGAAAATGTGAAGCACTCTTGTAAAGCTTTTTTGAGAATGGAGGACACCGGAGGTCAGCCTGAGCTGATGGACATGCTACCAGCACTCACCATAGGACCTGGCCTCTACTTGCTGTTCTTTAGCTACAAGTTCCAACTAGATGAGGAGTATCCGGTCTTTTATCAGAAAGCTTCAGGAGAGACAACTGCACCAGAGAAATCTGAGTTTACTCTGCAAGAAATGCTTTTGCGTACTCTGGCCAGTATATCTTGCTTCAGTTCCTCCACCCATCTTCAACCTCTACCAGGACCAGACAACTCAGCCATTGGTGAGATACTGGAGTCCTCCAAGTCAGTAGTGTATATAGTGGGCACTCACAAAGACAAGGTTTCTGAGGAAGTCATCGCTACAGTCGACTCACAACTTCAAAAAGTGATTCGAGACACCGACTCCTTCAAAAAAGGCATAGTTCAGTTCTGCTCAAGAGACAAGCTTGTTGTTTCTTTAGACAACATGGGAGGCGGAGTAGAAGAGATCCATCACTTGCATCAGCTACTGGAGAATGCCATGGAGAAACACTTTAAAAAGCTGAAAATTCCAGCTGTGTGGCTTCTGTTCAGCTTGTGTCTTCGCATGAGAAAAGTGAGGACAGCCAGTCTGGAGACCTGCTTGGCCTTGTCCCATGCCTTCAATATGACACCCTACGAGACCAAAGCAGCTCTGTGGTTTCTTCACCACCATGCCGGTGTTCTGATGTACTTCCCCAGTGTGCCTGGTTTGGAGGACCTGGTCATCATAGACACCCAGGTAGTGTATGACAGTATCACTGGTGTCATTCTCAAAGCCATGAGCTTTGAAAGCGTAGGTCAGGCCACATCCGAGAGGTTCAGGAAGACAGGTCAATTCTCTATGACAGATTTGAAGACAGCTACAGCTGACATTTCAGGAGATCTGATTCCACCAGAGCAACTGGTAGCTTTGCTTGCATATCTTCACTTGATAGCTGAGATTGCGTCGTCAGTCGAATCTTCTGATACTAACTCAGTTTTAGAAGAGGAGAAAAAATACATCATGCCTTGCGTGTTAGAAAACACTAGTGCAAAGGAACTTGACCTATTCCACAAAGAATCCTGTAGCTCAAGTTTCGTGGAACCTCTCTTGATGTACTTCAGTAGTGGGTTTACTCCTATGGGACTCTTTCCTGCTGCAATGGCATGTCTCGTATCCAACAAGTCCTTCACTTTTATTACAGAAGGAGTCAAGAAAAACATGGTGCACTTTTTGTATGGATCTAAACGAATTCGTGTAACATTTTTATCTCAATGCAAATATTTTGAAGTCGTAGTTTCGTGTGATCCTACTTTCCAAGACTCCATTCATCATGAATGTGCTGCTCTAAAACAAGAAATAGAAGATACTCTAAAGGAGGCTAGTTCCAGAATGAACTACAACAGCTCCATGGACTACCAGTTTGCCTTTGACTGTCGCTCACATGAAGGAGGGAATCATCTCAGGATAGTTCATGAAGTCGAGTCTATTCCTTCAGCCATGACATGTGTCAACAATTCCCAAGGAATTGCACTTCAGAATAGACACCTCATTTGGTATGGACAGGTATGTAGAAATAAACTTATGTATTGTAACTTGCTATAACTAACAATTTTTTATTTGGTTTTAGAAATACGAGAAGAAAGATCCTGTGGTAGAGAAGAAAGATCCTGTGGTAGAGAAGAAAGATCCTGTGATAGAGAAGAAAGATCCTGTGGTAGAGAAGAAAGATCGTATGGTAGAAAATAAAGATTCTGTGGTAGAGAAGAAAGATCCTGTGGTAGAGAAGAAAGATCCTGTGGTAGAGGTCTCTGAAAGTAAGTCAAATTATTGTTTTTATTTGGTATCATTACAATATTTTATTAGGTGGCAATAGCTTGAGTATATTTCTGAATGTGTATCCTGGCTTGGTCCTCTCAGTGAAGCCTTGTGTTATGACAGTAGCTGATCACTGCTACAGTATTGGACTCATATCTCCTGACATGTATGACCAGCTCCTTCAACGTCAGAACTGGATTGATGTAGAGAAGACAAGGAACCTTCTGAGTAGCATTCGTACAGTCTTATCAACTAGACCTACTGCCCTCAAGGAGTTTGTTACTGTATTGTCTCAAGTGGACTATTGTAGACAAGTGGCAGATAAAATACAGCGACAGCTCCAGTAAGTATATTGTTATTATTGTAGCATTTGAATTATTGTATTGTTTGTGTAATAGAATTTCTGTGGATTGAATTCTATCAACACTACATGGACATACATTTGAAAACACTCATTGTGTTTTATACTTTATATATCATATCCCATATTTCAAATTTAAACATTGTGGATTTCTTTCTATTGTTATTTTTTTAATAAAATTATTAACTGTATTTTAACCACAACTTTATTTTAACAAAGCATTGTATTGTAGCATACCAGCAGACAAGTTGTTGGAACTTTAGTAACCAATTATCGCCTGTACAACTCCAGCAAAATGTCAACTACTTATCATTATTATAATAACTCTTATCATTATTATAATAATATATCACAATAGGGATTTCCCCTCTCTACATGCTAAGAGTGGCTGGGGGTTTCCCCTCTCTCACCAAGCTAACATCAGTGGCTGATACATAAAGCATCTAAGGAAACACTCACATTGTATTAATCAATTCTTAACAAAAGGAAAGTATGTGAATTTGCTCAGTTTGGCTAGTTGTTGTTGTAGTTCTAATTTGGCCACTGTCTCCAAGTGGACCACGTCTGGGCCATCGGTTATCCGCAGTGAATGGGTACCAGTACAAACTAATGTCATGGAAATAAAATTAATATTGACGTTCTGAACTTCGTTTTCATGCACACCATTTAATACCTTTCTTGTCCGTTTCCTCCTCTAATCCCTCCCTCCTCTAGCCCTTCCCTGGGCTGGAAGTGGGGTTGGGGTGAAGTGGGGAAGGGTAGGGTGAAGTGGGGTGGAGTGGGGTTGAGTAGGGAGGGTTGGGATGGAGTGGGGAGGGGTGAGGTAAAGTGGAGATGGGTAGGGTGGAGTAGGATGAAGTGGAGAGGAGTGGGGAAGGGTGCGATGGAGTGGGGAGGGGTGAAGTGGAGTGGGGAGGGGTGGGATAAAGCATTGAGTGTATGCTAAACAATAATTAAAGTAAATTGTGGTTGGATGTATGGTGCAGCAATGTAGCACCAAACAGATCTGACATTATGAAAGTGTGACTGGTCACGATTGTTTGAATGTGATGGACGTACAATAATACCGTAAGTCACACATTTCTTGTGAGTCATGGTGGGTGTGGTCTCCAACTAGAAGGTGGAAGTTACATCTACTATTGAACTAAAAAAGAAATGAAATAAATATCGAGCAACTTGATATGAACAAGCCATCCAAAAAAATATACTTTTTGTGTGTTGAACATACAAGATTAATTATATCCAGAACGATGAGCTGTGAAATATTAATTAATATATATCTTTGGGGTATTGAACCACCTCTGAAGTTCTAAGATTGATTCAAAAATATGAAAAAGGGAATAAAAATGTATTTCTATTAGAGGTACATGCACATGTCACAACAAGCCTTTACCTCGACTCTAATCAGGCTTTTGATGTATAATATTCAATTCATGTAAAGAGTAAGAGTTCATGAGACAGAGACTGCACCATAAAATTCATAAGCTTTAAAAAAAAAAAGAAGGTGAAGTTAGATTATAAACATTTAGTAATTATGTGTCCTGTGAGAAGCCTCAACATCTTGTTCTTTACTTTGAACCCTGACCCCTGTGCTCAATGACTTCCTGGATCTGCTTCCTCCTATACTACACCCATTTCTCTTCTGCTTCTTCCGCTTGCTCTCACTACTAGTACTCTGTTCCAAGTCTCTAGGCATTGATGATGATCCTTTACCATTCCCGCAATCCTCCAGTCTGGAGAAAAGTGCAGGGGTAGCCTCCAACCTCCCGTCACCGACTTGTTGCTGTTGCCCGGGCAATCCTTCGCTTGACAACAGCTTGCCTTCCGGTCCTTCTTCCTCCACCAGGTCGATGTTAGGAAGGACGTCCTCTGCTGATTGGCCGTCTCTTGTTGGGTCTCTTAGATGCACTGATATGAATGGAATCTTTCGTGTCACCTTGATTCTAGAGAGAGAGAGAGAAGGTTCAATTAACATTCTTTAACCCTCAGCACGCATGCACAAGAGGGTTATAGTAGTCATCCTGTCTGTCTGTCTGTCTGTCTAGTGATTACTGGACTTAAGTTAGATAAGAATTACTCAGAACTACGATTTAAGACCTTATTCTTCAGGGTTCTAAGTACAAATTTTGTCAGGGGTGGAAGCTGATGCTAATCTGTTGCCCTCTAATTGGCGAGCGAGTGAAGTGAGTGAGACACCCTCAGGGGTAACACAATTGAAAATCTGGGATATTTTTTGTTTGGTTTGTATATATGTGTGGACGTATGTCATTTATACTTTAACCTAATGTATTTTCGTGTTAGCTAGGTGTTCAACCTCGTCCCATTGTATGGAACAGAATCTCCTGGTTCATTGATCATTACCCGTATTGTCCAAAGGAACTGAAATCAGAGTTCATTTTCTATTCGAATTAGTGGTGGTGGTAAGTTAATGTGCTGCTATTTGCCTAATGCATTGGTCCTACTCGAAAATCCATTGTCCAATAATCTAACCACGAAGGTAAGTCTTGCCTTGGTATGTCCAGTGAAGTATGTGTGTGAAAATGTTGTAAGTTACAACTACTATTTTAGCTAAAGAATATCACACAAAGACCAGCTGCTTTTCCAGCTACTACAACTTGCTTTTGTAAGTCAAACAATTGTGGAGAGTGGTTACTATGACACTGAAAATTCTATACCAGTACATAAGTAATTTAAAAACTCAACCATTTTTTTAGTGGTTGAAATGGTAGGAGTTAAAATTAATTAACAACACTGTAGTTCAATGTAACTAGGGCACTCACCATTTGTGCTAAAACACATATACATATATACCAAGTTATTATAAGGGAAAGCACAATTCCCTTTACTAGATAAGAACCCTGTTCTTTGTAGTCATTCAACCTTCCTCCAACACCCAGCATTCATTAACTTACTTTTCAAGTCCATCCTCATCTGGCTCCCAGATGTCTTCTACTCTATAATTACAAACACTTCAGATAAACACTCAATTGTAATGACCCTTTCCCGACTGAACTCACCTGGCATACTTGATGGTTGTCTCTTGCTGCAGACCCTAAATCACACACACACACACACACACACATCCTCACTTTTATCACCACTGTATTCATCGCTACTGAAGGCGCTTTACCAACCCGGCTCATCTATAACACACCGCTGCCCTCACTGACCCAGTACGGCTTTATCATGAATACACACACACACACACAAACACACCTGTCACCGATACTACTGATGATGCATTACCAACTCATTATGACAAATCCTTGCTCAGCTCATGAATGCACACACCATTGTTGTCGTCATACCAACAGACAAGCATATTGTTATCTATGTGTGCCAGTAAGGCTGACAATGAAGACTGTGTGTGATCCATGAATAATTAATTAGCTGGTAAAGGGTTCGTATAAAGCATCATTACAATTTGAATGGGTAAAGCATCATCATATTCAGTAGGCGATGACTGTTGCAGCAAAAAAGCAGGTGAAATCAAGGAGGTAAAAGTTCCCAAACAGGAGGCAATAATTTCACAAACCCTTAAGATCTTGGATAGCTAGAGAGAGTGAGTGGTAATAGAGATTAACTAAGAAGAGGGGAATCCATGAAAGAGCTGAAGAGAGGAAAGGAGGATAAGAATGGCCGAGATGGCTCAGGAAGAAAGTAAAAGTGGGGAAATAAAACCAAGTGGAAGAGGAGGATAAAAATACCTCCTGCTACTATTTTTAATAATAATTATTAATTATTATTATTATTGTTATTATAATCGTTATTATTACTATTATTTATAATATATAATAATTCACTTGTATGTTGGACAACCACAGGGTGTGTATTCATGGATAATCCATGAGCTGAGCTGAGCTGGTAAAGGGTCATTATAACGGGTAGGTAAAGGAAGCACACCTGTTACCTCATTCCTCATTTGCAAAAGTTTGTATGTCACGCGCCACGTTGTGGCACGGTGTACTCGGTAGTAATTACTGGTACCAGCTGGAAATGAGGAACTATGAAAAATGTTTACGCCTTATTTCACTAATACCACGATTATCATCTATCTGCCCTACTCATAGACTCTGTCAATTAGTTCATGAGTAGTAGGGGTAACTCTTAGATGAGCATACAATCTAAATATACAATGGCATTGGTTGCACTTATACACACCGGGTTGGTGTGCTTCAATAGAGAAGGCGAGTGGGCTAGCATATAGTGATGAATAGTTCATATTATATTAGTCAATAATTGAACACATTCACAATTTCATTAACAGCTAGTTTCAATTTCAACTTGCTACAGTCAGAGAAAGAGTGTTGGAACACACACACTCACACACACTCACACACACACAGCCATTACAACAGCCCTTGATATCTCAGATAGACTAGTCCTTGAGTCCACTCAGAATATACAATGAAGCTGTCCTTTAAGACTCTCCATAGAGACAGCTAATAACTAAATCACACTAAAATCTGTAGGACTCCGTATTGTAACCAAAAAAGAAAAAGAAAAAGAAAGAAAAAAAAACTAATAAAAAAAATGTTGGTGCTAGTCATGCCCATGGCTGTCTTCTCTAGGATCTGTCACGTGTTCTGGACCATCTCATCATCTTTCCCTATTGCTACCTCTGGCTCACTCCATCTCAGAAAGACCTTTCTTACATCAACGATTATTTCAGTAGTTCAGTCATTACTGGCATGTTTTCTCTACTGCCAATCTCCCAGTCAAAACATGCATTCACACACAAACACACAAGCACACATGTAGAGTATATGGTAACTGAGCTCACTTTGCTATACAATGCCTTCCTCTCACATGAATCTAACTTAGACTTGTTCATGTAACCTTACCCTAATGCATTTTCATTCATTCACAGAGCTCAACTTATTCAACCCATACCTATGCACACACGTTCATCCATGTTCTTTCCCACCTCACCTTTTGGCAGGTTTGGTATATATGGGCCAGCCTCACTTTATAGTGGAGATCTCACTTCATCGAAGGCTCTGCCTACCTTTCCTCTCTTAAGGGCTTGCCTACTTGTTCCGAACCTAAGTTGACACTTGGACTAGGAAGCTCCTTGACTGGAGTGGGTGTATTCGACAGTGACTTCTCTGGTGGCAGATATTCTCATCATACCACATATATCTCAAGAAAGTCTTCAGTGAGAATAAACCACACCTTAAGAATATCATTACTCAATTATTACAACGTCCCACTGCTTCAGTAACTGAGGATTCTTGTCCCCAAGACAGCTAATAAGGCTTCAATAGGTGTTCTATGTAGTTTAGTAGCTCGTCCCATGTCTCAGAAACATCTAGTTGTTTCTTTTGCATGTTTTATAGAGTGTCTTTGGGTTGTACAAGGCTAACCACCAGTTCTACTAAGATGCGTGCACCTGACCACACCCACTCACATATGCCACACCCACAATCTCGTGTGCCACACCCACTTGCATGGTCACACGTGCCACACCCACTCACATGATCACACGTGCCACACCCACTCACATGATCACATATACCGCACCCACTCACATGATCACATATGCCACACCCACTCACATCATATGCCACACCCACTCACATGGTCACATATGCCACACCCACTCACACAGTCTCATACGCCCACCCACATAACAAACCACCATCAGAAACGGTGATCATCAAGCCATCTAAATCACTGCCCACCCACACACAAGTGTTGCTAGATATAAGGTAATGAATATGATAGACATAGCAACCAATACTGACTTACATATACAGCACTTGTACCAACACACCTTCCACTTCACACCCACCCACACAGAGAGAGAGAGAGAGAGACCACTAGCAAATCATTTGGTCTGCTAGTGATTTGTTTGGTCTTTCAAGTAATCGTTTATAAAATAGCCGAGTCAGCACTTGCTAATTGCTCTCACTTGAGTCATTCCGACAGGAGTTGGGTCATTCCCCTCCCCTCTCACCCACTCACTCATGAAGATAATGTCACCACTTACCGAATGCTTCTTCTTCAGCAATTCAACAACCGTGACGGCTTTAGTCACATGACCTCCTACAGCTGAGACGTAAACTCCACCTCCTGACTCCTCCTATCAATATACAAAAATAAATTCAAAATACTACAGACAGGGTATTATTTAGAACCAAACTTGAGAGGATCAAATCAACATTTTGGAAATTTCAGGAGGGAGAGGGGCTTCCCATTTCCATGAAATTGATGAAAAATCTGTGGCTAATGTAACCGGGGACAAACCATTTTCAGGGGAGTGGGTGGGTGGAAAAAATGTACCCCTAAAAAGGCCTAAAAGAATCCCCGCCTGAGTGTAGAAATAAGAGGATTTTTGAAGGCAAGACAAGTTGTACATCAAGCTATGTCTGGAGCTTAGTTGTTGTGTGCTCTCTAAGATGACAAGATCCACTAAGTAGCTTTCAAAGGATTCAATCCAGAGAAGAATTAATGTTTGAAGTGTTGAGATAAGAAAGAGTGAGTGAGAGAGTGAGTTAATCAGTGCACGTATTCTAGTCCATAACAAAATGAGTCTACCAATCACATCTTCTACAAGTCTGTGATGGAAGATAAAACAAGCAACTGACTGAGATCTCAAATAACACATCCTCATCTCCTCAAACACCTTAAGCTTACCTTGTCCTCTCCTCCCTGTCTCCCTAATGAACACCTCAACCCTACCTCCAATAAATATATATTATTCATTTGATACAGGAGAATATCACGAGTCTGTTGGCTTAGTATTTACTAATAAATACTATTATTTCTGCCCCCAGCCTCTGGTATATTTCTGCCCCCAGCCTCTGGATATTTCTGCCCCCAGCCTCTGGTATATTTCTGCCCCCAGCCTCTGGTATATTTCTGCCCCCAGCCTCTGGATATTTCTGCCCCCAGCCTCTGGTATATTTCTGCCCCCAGCCTCTGGATATTTCTGCCCCAGTCTCTGGGATATTTCTGCCCCCAGCCTAAAGTAACCCTTATATCTACAACCCACAGGCTCCTACTGAAAGTATCACAAACACATACACTTCACACATTTCTAATCCTTCACACTAGAGGTACAGCATACATCAGATCAGTATTGACTAACAATGTATTAGCACGTTTAATATCAAGCACACCCTTTAATATTCCATTAGCACGGGCTTCTAGGCTAGCACAGGCTTCTAGGCTCAGTCATAACATTCATTGAAGAACGAGATCCCTACACGCATCCTACAAGGACAACAAGAACCTCTCAAAGAACCTATTACCAACAATGTCCTTGTACCGGAAGTTCCTAAACAACCATCAAGTCACCAATATGACTAGAACCAATGGAGACCCACTTCAAAACATTTCTAGCATATCTTGTGTGATATATCTGACCACAGCTACATATGTGTTACTAACTTCAAGGCTTTGGGAACATCGCCATTAGCGCTAAGTAACACATGTACATACATACGTACATATACCTTCAGAAAGTGACTCGCTTTGGCACAGAGGTCTCGCGCCTTCCTGTCACCTGCTACTCGCACTTCGTTAGGGTGGGCGGGGTCTTCATGGTACGTACTGTGCTTCTTCTGATAGTGTTCCACTAAACAAACACATGCACATACACGCAAGAAAATCAAGGACATAGAGGGAGGTTAGAGGTTGACCAGACAATGTATGAACCGTATGTCTATTATGGTAAATAAACATTTAGGTAATGTGTATGTCTCCCCCCCCCCCCCCCCCCCCCCCCCACCCCCTCAAGAGCAGACACACACACAGACACACACACACACATACACACACACATTATGCACACAGTTAGCTCAGGATATAATTGGTTAAAGAACTGAGTCTATTCCCAGCATCCTGAGTGAACATCACTGATGCTTCCTTGCTTGGGATGTTGTTGCGAGCATGCCTACCAGTACACATCAAACACAATCAGTTCACTCCTCCCACTGGTGAGATCACCTCGGATACATACAGAGTCCAGAGGTCAACATTTCCTACTCACGAGTTAGTTCTCTCATCAATGAATGAGAAAGAACAGAAACATTTCAACTATTCACTTAGACCTACAAGAACTCCTTCACATCCTTTCACTCATGTTAAAACATGGCTGCCACTCCACTGTATATAGCACAAGCACCTGTAATTTACATCTCCCTAAACAATTTGCCAGTTACAATATAACTATACATGCAGGACAAAATACACAATGGTGTAGGAAGTGGGGGGCTCAGGGGGCTGGATCCCCCCAATAATTTTTTGGCACAAAATGTAAAAATGTGATTTCTCACATGAACACCTGCAAACCACAAAAAAACATGCCCTAGTAGCCCACCCATACCGAATCATCTTCTACATCACTGATACATACTACAAACAATATTACTACTGCAAGGGTTCACTTAGGGAGCAGGGCACTCACCCACCTTGAGTTCATGCCCTTCCTCCCTCCTTGAAAATTTCTTAAAATTTAGTGAGAGAATCACAAAGCTAAAAATTGAAAACAAATGCTTAAGCTTATTTAAGTTAGTAAGATGCTAGTCAGAGGGTGCTCTGTAAGTGTTGGTGTTGTAAGTTTGCTTTGTGAGACAGAGGTAGCAGAAAGTAAGACCTTACATGTTCTGTTACGTTAAAAACAGATGTCACTTCAATTACACATACTACCCACATGACAGCCACCATAAAGAATTTTCTCAGACTCCTCCTCTCCCAAACCTCTTGAGATAGCGCAGGCTCAATCCCGCCCAGACCCAGAAGGAACCCTTTTAATCGATTGCATAGTGTGAATTAAACTTCCAAGCAGCTTATTCTCTGGTTCACATTGTTTATTCAGAAAAGTCTGGTGTATACCACTAATGATATTCATAGGATAGTGGTGTAGTACCACTGGTCAACACGAAAACCTCCTTCAATAAAACACACATACAGTGCAATAGTGAAAGACTTCCTTGATCAGCATCTCAATGCAGATAAACTGAACTAGTCAACATCTTTGCTAATCCTGTCACAAATAAAGTTACACCATCTATGCAATCGTTTGTAACATCTGCTAAATCAAGCAGATTGCCCAGACCCTGATATCAATATACCAATTATTCCTTCATATAAAGTTGTGGCAATTAGATACAATGCATGCTATTATTTTTTTAAAATACATAATAAATATATAAAATATTATAGACTACCATTCGCCAGCAACTAACCATTACAACTTCACAAAGAAGCCTAAACTCGTGTGTTTATTTACAAATGAAGCATTACAGGTGCTAGTAGAGTCGGCCATCTTGGCTTACTCCAGACATGCTCATCCCCACCCACAATGAAATAGGACACACACGCAGTGAAAGGAAAAATACAATAATAATAAGAATAATGTAACGGACATCTAGTATAGAGATTAATACCGTGCACACACACACACACACTCATGCATACACTTACACATATACACATACACCAACATGCTCACACATGCACACACACACATACACACACTAGATGACAGACCCTGCACAGTTAAGACAAACACACAATGATAACTGTTGGGACAATACTACGTAGTCATGGCGCAGAGGCGTGACTGTAGTCCAAGCGAGTGTACATACGTGCATAAACGTGTAGTGCTTACCTATCGCGGTGTACAAGCTACTGACTTCACAACATGAGGAAATAGAAACTTTCAACAAATCGTAGTTTGTATTGGCTAACAGAGTCAATAGCATTTTGACAATCCTTACCTGTTTGTTGTGTATGAAAGACTTGTACATGTACTTACTTCCTAGTTTCAGAAGTACTCAAGTAATGCGTTGTTTACATGCTACAATTATCTTGCCCTTATAGCCCATTTTTGAGTGGACAATCCCCTTCACAAGACTTTTACTCCTAATAGACTCAAGAATTCCAGCTAATGTTGGACCTACAAATTGCTTTCCTTGAAAGATAGTGCTAGCTTTTCTAGTTTCACTGGAAAGTGCTTATAAGGAAATGGCCACGTCACTTTTTCAGCTGACTGGTTCCTTCAAGAGGTTCTGCAGTAATCTAATCTCGATAAATGGCTCTCTGCCACACATAAAACCCAGTTGGTATTTGGTAAGGTGTCGTTAAACTCATAGCAACACGCAGTCGACAGAAATTCAATCATGCACCAAACGTCTGGAAGCCACTTACTTCTTGCTGACCCAACTACAAGCACTCTTACAAGCACTCTTACTAAGTTGGAAGAGAAGGAGATATACTTCTTCACGACACAATATAAAATTGCATGCCCATCGTGCGCGCGCGACAGGTGGGCTTCACGCCCACGTATAAATAGCAAAGTGGGCGGTGTGCTCACAACATTAATTGAGGCCTAAAAAAACAGTGAAATATTTGCTGCGGGCATTTGTACTACTGTAAACTTTCTGGTAGTTAATGCTTCGACCCGTTGCCTATGTAGCAAGCTAATTGGTATATCCTTCTTCACCTATCACTCTCCAGTGTAACTAATGGCGTGTTTCACCAGGAACAGCAGTTGGCCGCTGATGGATGCAGTATCAAGAAGCTCTAGTGACTCCATTGGAAGCGAAGGTGACGAAAAGGGGGGATATAGCTAATTAATTTTGTAATGGACCCGCGATCAACCGGTACCGAGGCGGGCGCGACCGTTTGCCAAGCGGTCATGTCCTTATCGTATCGGTCAGTCCAGCAGGTTCAAAACCCATTTAGGGTCCGGTGGTTTCCTAAACAAAACGAGTTTCAACCCCAATTTCCTGTATGTGGTAGATTTGCAATAAACCACTATTGGGGGGGATGAGCTAAGGCGTACACCTGAGCGCCATGTGTGGGCCCCCTCCCACCCCCTTTCACTTTTTTGTAACACCACCCTATATAAACACTGTGCGTCCACAGGTGTGCAATCATAAGAGAGTGGAATGAGGCTGTCGATTTATGTACTCACCAAGTCCAATTAGGAAGTCCTAAAAGTTGTGACTGTTGTTTAGTTCAGCTTTGAACTTCAGTATTTTTTTAGTAGACTAGCTATACTATTAGGACTTGAATGACTGTATTCAGGTTAGCTAACAAGTGATAAAGCAACAGCAGCAGTATTCAGTCTTGTTGGACCACAAGTTTAGGAAGTCAACCAAAAAAAAATGGAGTATCAGAGAAGACCATCTATTATCTCATGTACTCTAAGCTTTAGCGAGCCAGATTTGGAATCCACCGGAAATAGTTTTGATGAATTTACTGCAGACAATGAGTATGGTTCTGTCAACCAACGGTTTTCTACACCTCTTATTTTGATTTCTCCAGGCACGAGTGTCACCAACAGTGTCTCCAGCATCCCTTCTCTCTCAGCCATTACCTCCAACTTGAATCACAGTGAAGTGGATGGCCCAGCTCACAGTCTTCTTTCTCCGCTGCAGGGAGGGAGAGATCCAGAGAAGAATGACCACCCAAAGAACTTCACGCTGGATCTGAATGGCGGGGATAGCACAGACGGCACCGACAGGGCCACGCCCCCAGACAATTACCTCCCGGTGGACGCCACGTCTTTGGATCGAGGGAGGCGGAGCCAAGGGTGTGACGGCTTAGAGACAAAGTATGTCAACAAGCAGAGCCTGGCTCAAGATCTCAGCTCTCTGTCCACCATGCCAGAGTTCTGTGACGTGACGTTTCTAGTGGGGGAGGGGCGGCAACCCGTGTGCGGAGTGAGAGCCATTCTAGCAGCACGTAGCAGGTACGGATACATAGTCGTGATTAAGGTGATGGGTGTGATTAGCAGTGAGTTCTTTGCCAGAATGGTGGTGATTGTTTTGCAGTGTATTATTTCACACCTCCCTCTCTCTCCCACACGCCCAAGGTGTGTATTTTAGGTAGTGCAATGGTTTGTGTGTTGTCCAAATAGAAATGGGACTCCCAAACAAGAAGATAACACCCACTGCTCCTCATTAAAGCTGACTTCATTCTCTATCTTGTCATTCTCTACATTTTGGTCATTTCAGACATGCAAAAGAATTCTTCCCTCCCCCCCCCCCTCGCGCCCCCCTTTTCCTGTAGGTTGTTTTTGCTAATTTCCCCAACAGTTCCAATTGTCACTGTTTTTCCCTATTAGTTACATTGCTATTGTATGTACACGTGTTAGTTTGTGTGTATGCGTGTTTGTGTATAGCAGTATGGCGAATGTTATTAGAGCGGAGAGCTGAACTGAGGTCGTTTGTTTTGGGGAGGAGTGGTGTGTGTTTTTGTAAATGGGGAAGATAGATGGTGTTTCAATATGGCACCGTGTTTGGTTTGGGATTATTATCGTGTTGTTTGTTAGTGTGTTCATATGTCAAGATAAAAAACCGCAAAGGAAAAAATATCCTAGTTGTAGACTGTTGGCTTATGGTGGTGCCGGGGCATACGGGAGCATATGTCTCACTGGTGTACTCTCAACTGGGCGTTCAATTAGCACTTGAGAGGTATTAATGCAATTCCAGTGCAGATAGACCACATATGTATGCAGAGATGCTTGATTGTGATTCTAATTTATGCTCACCTTTGCGTATGCTTGCATACTTTGCATGTGTGTGTTTTAAAAGGGCAGCAGTTATGTTGTGAAAGATGTCGGGTGGAATGTGTTGAGGAAGGATTGAGTGTATCTACTTCCAGCAACACACAGCTGCGGCAAGTTTCTACTTAAGTGATTGAAAGTGAATTCAAGTTTGTTTTTGCCTTGAGAAACAGGACCAGTGTGTTCAAAAGTGTGTTTGTATTGGTACCACACAACACACGTGCCAGTTTGGGGCTGGTGGATTACTTCCCCATTGGACCTTCTTTCATTCTCTTTAAATTTTCCTGTTTTTGATTGACCTCCATTTACTCATTAATTATGCAGGCAACTTTATAGAAGTAGACTTTGAGAGATTCAAGTTCTACTAGGAACTGCGGCAGATAGAGAGAGAGAGAGAGAACATTTCTGTATTTTATATGAGAATTATCAAGTTCTGACCCTTCATAAGAACTAGATTGAAACTTTCTCACTTAAAGGGGTCTGGAGAGAAGCAAAGGCAATTTTTCACATACCTTAGCTTCACGTGAGAAAGTTTCAATCTAGTTTATATGAGAAATACAGAGAAATGTGACTGTACGTATGTGATATTAAAGTAGCAACAAGTGATTTTAATTTAATTTATAGTAAGTAAGATGAGTTTGTATGTATGTAGAATGCATGTATGACACACACACACACATATGAACAGTGTTAGTTCATTGTACGTTTGTTGGTGCTCTAGTTCCTGGGGCAATAGTGAACATAAGTTAAGAGTTAACAGTGGGTGTGGTGTTGACAGCTGTGGTGAGAATGTTTGTGTTTAATAAGAATATTGGTGTGTGAGACATGAGGTGAAGTACATTACATTATTGTCTTGTATCCAACAGTAATAGACATTGGAGAGAGTATTAATTGATATAGGTGGGGTTCTCTATCATTTGAACTCAATGACTCTTACCACCACTTAGAATGGTCAAAAAATTTTAAAAATAAAAAATGTTTCCACGGTATCAACTTACAACGACACTTTGAGTAGTCAAAGACCTAAGATTTAATCAGGTACCATTAGTGGCTTGGACTATTCCTTTTTGGCAGCCATTAGTGGTCCAGAGCTATAAGGGCATTGTTAATTATTGTACACTAAATGTGTATTCTGGAGGACCATTGTCAGCTATGGGGAATGTGTGTAATAAAGGAGTCAGTCAGGACTATAACCTTCTTCCAACTGTGTATTAAATAGTTTTCAGTAAGTTCTGTGCTTGTGTCCATGACTAGTCTGGGAAAGTGTATTTGGTTGGCTGAAATAGAAAAGGAATTTATGTACATAGAGTGAGTTGGGGGGGGGGGGGGGGGGGCAGTGGCTTGGGTAAGTAATTAATTAGGAAACAGGAATTAGCAGCTGCAATTTGTAGGTCAGCATTGAATGGGTTATCATTAATAATATTTTGATAATTATATTTCCTGCTCTGGTGAACTCTAGCAATGTAGGCAGACAAGTGGAGCTAGCCGAGGTTATGCCTATCTGGCCATGGATATGATATCTGGTTATTTGAGAGGTGGCCTGTCCTTTGACTTGCAGAGGTCAAGTGTATAGCTGAGTGGGTGAGTACAGGATATGTGTGTGTGTTAGCTTGTAGGCTAGAGAGTCCCTATGTTGTATCTGTTGTCAGAGAACAGGTCTGTTTTAGTCTGTGAAGTAGCAGATATGAACTAGTTGACATACAAAATGTGAAAGTTTGCAAGGGAGTGTGTGGGGCTTCATGCCTGACTACTGTGAGGTGGAGGGCAGACTCTAAAGTGTAGCTGACAGCAGTAGATTCTCCTATCATTCATTCCGAAACTTGTAGCACAAGGGTTTCTAGAAATCTTAGATTCTGAGACGTATAAGGAGAAGATGTTTCATGTTGTTTGTCAAGTAATTACACAATAAACAGGTTAAACAGGTTAAACAGGTTGCTCTTGTGATGTGGAATGTCATGCAATAATATCAATGAAGGAGATAATTAATAGGCAACTTTTGTTAATGCATGCCCGGTCCTCTCTCTCTCTCTTTCTTTGGTGATTCATCCTGACATTATTTATTATTTTGGTATTAGTATGTGTTTCTGGTGAGTTATTGGAATGGTAGACTCAGAACAATTCTACCCAGCTAGGGTTTGTTTGATTATCTATTTGTTGTTGTTGTTGTTGTGACAATCGCTTTGCATAATTCTGATTTAGTTAGATGATAACTGAATTAAGCACAGAATGAGTGTCAGGCCTACCTGGATAGCCCACTCAATGACAACACGCCAGTTGCATACAACGGGATTACTTGTTAGTTCCAGCTTCTTGCTGATCTTGCTGGAATAACTGGTGAACTGAAAGCTCAGATTTAATGAAATAGTAGCAAAGGAAACACTCTGAGGAGGAATATATGGAGTGAGGGGAAAGCCAGTGCCTGCCCTTCCTGTTGTTTCTCAATCAAGTGTGAACTCACTGACCTCAGGCTTTAGCGGGATGCTCAAGTTACCAAATACAATCAATGGCAGAGGAACAGGGACTCTCTGTGGACTGACTGGATAGCCCCCCCTCCCCCTCTCACACAAACACACACACACACGTGCACTGACAACACACACACACACACACACAAATGGGAATGTTGTGGATGGAGATTATAATTGAATTGTACAATATAAAGTTCAGCTAATCTTGCGCGAGTTTGTGTTCTTGTGCATTCATCATTCAGACAACTCAACACTCTACTGGTTGCTATAGCAGCAGTTTAAACTTTTAACCAGTACTGCACGACTTTTCTTGCTCTCTTTGACCTACATAGCTCCATGGTGATATCATTTTATTTATTATTTTAATGGGAATGAACGCACACTGGTAATTACAGGAATCAATTAGTAAGTTTTATTACAGGTGAAATTCCTCCACAGGACTACAAATTCCTCCAGAAATGTCGGAGCATCCATGATATTTATTATTACGATATTTACTCCAAACACTGCACATGCCCAGACGGGTTAATTGTGGGCAGGGCGTGGACTTTAACTCCTGTAGACACAGTGTCTATGAGGGACATGCACTACTGGCTGGTGTGTGTGTGAAGACTACAGCTATACATCTCCCTATGAGAGTTCATGTGAATGATAAGAGTGAAATCTGTCTGGCCTAATTAGCACTTGGTCTTCTTTGTTGTAGTTCTGTCAGTGTGTGTGTGTGTTGCGCGTGACCGCCTAGCGGCAGCAAGAGAATTTTCATATTTTGTGTGTGTGTGTGTGTGCACTATTCTGACAGGTACAGTGCAGTATTGTGTGAGGTCGTGTAGAGAGATTATATAACTACACACACTCTCTTTCCGTGAAATTGACCATTATCTCTATAGTCTCCCTAACTACCCATTTTCTAGCCTCCTTATTCCTCGAGTTGTAGCTTTCAGCTCTCATGGGCTCACTTGTTGTTGATGGGTTCAGATAAGACACAATATGATGACCTTTCCATTCCGTGCTTGTTCTAAATTGATCGTGTGTTTGTCTTACCAGTCTGTTCCTGTATCAGTGGCCCGCTATGCAAACATGTGGATTGATCCTCGCAGTGGCCACTTGATCAAAGCCTATATCTGAATGGCGTGCTCACTCACTGGAAAACAAGTCCAACACTGGGCATGTGCAGATTATGATAGCCTGTCTGTCTGACCGGATGGAGTATATTTGTGTGTGTGTGTGACCTGGTGATTGTGCATGGCTGTCGTCATGTCATTGACAAAATAATCCGGGGGAACTCCTCCCCCCTCACTTGTATTTCATACTTTACAAAAGGAGAGTTCAATAATACATACACATGTAATACATACACATGTAGGTGTGTATAATACATACACATGTAATACATACACATGTAGGTGTGTATGGAACTATGTGGTCTGTTCAGATATAGTCTGACGATTTCAGTGGTGGTTAACTTGGTAGCAACCTTGTGTTCTAGCTTCTTGGACTCCTTGGCTATAAATTAATTATATATGTGGGCTCTCTTTCTTCCTTATAGAGTGCACTCTTGTGGGGGATGTCCCTCCTTAGACAGGACAAACACTCAATGCAATAATGCCAATAGTGTCTATTCAGGAGCAACTTGTGATTATTGGATAAACGGTTGTTCTGTCCTCTTCCACACAGCCCCAGGCCATGTTACTGTGGCAACACACACTGTTGTGTAGTTTAATCGGTCCCCTATCTCCCCCCCATTCATGTAGCAGACCTGGCCATTACACTGGTGATCTGACTAGAAGACAAAAGGTTTTGTTTTTAATAACGGTGACGTTTGCCGTATAGCGTGCATTTAGGTATGTATGTGAGTGTGTGCGTGTGTGTCTTCATCTGACTAGGAATTCCATATAAGGATTAAAGATAGCAAGCAGGCTGAGAATCTATAACTTCTCCCCTAATCTCTATGGCATCATGTAGTAGCTGACTCTGATGAGGAACTCTTGGGTGGGGGGACGAGTGGTGTGTGTGTGTGTGTGTGTGTGTGTGTGTGTGTGTGTGTGTGTTACTTACTGCTCCAAGGTGGGGAGGTAGTGTATGTTATTTGTTATGATTTCTTCCATTGATTTCCTGTGTAATGTTAACACAGCTGGTTTCCAAGGCTATGTACATCCATCCATCTATCACTCTTTTTTTTTTTTTTTTTTTTCTTTTTTTTTAGTTTCCCTTTGTATTGTTGTGTGGGTGTGGCCACTGTTTGTTTGTGGGTGTAGTCACCATTTGTTGTTGCACTAAAGTCCTCCTTGTGTTTTAATTAATATTATATCTACTGTAATATTATCTTACTAAATAGCGGAGTTGATCTTGTAACAGTTATGAAGTGATGAAAGAAGTTGATAATGTCAGATCATTACAATTCAGAGGATATTCAACTGTGGGAATGTGTGTGTGTGTGTGTGTGTGATACCCTTTTCACTTTTGGTGTAATCACAGCATATTTCAGATGTTCTGAGTGGCTAGATACATTTCAAACGTACATACATTTCATGTTTACAATAAATCGAGGGTACAGTCTTCTCAACAGCACGCACATTGTCGCGTGGGAGTTGTAGTTGCTATGCACGAAGTATTACGAGAGAAGCCTTAGGCTATCTTTTGTTGTTGTTCTTCTCTGGTTCTTGGGAAGCACTATCAATGCCTATATTATGCAAGAGTACAATCCGAGGAGAATTCATCAAAATTAAAACTCCTTTCTGGTTTCTGCCTTTGCATTGTATTCAGGCACACCTTTAATGTTTAGGTTCACCAGGAATTCACAGAGGGGACAATCACTGCTGGTGTCTCACTGTTGGAATGGAACCAACAGTTTCTGACTGCAAACTAAACTGCTTGCCTAATTGAGGCTTACCCTGTGATCATATAATAATAAGCTTTCAATGATCCAGTCATTCTCGGCTGAAATAATTATAACAATAGCGAATTTTTCTCATTCTAACAGCCAAATATCGTTGATTAATACTTAACCCGACGTTTCGACTTCTTGCTGAAGTCCTCTTCACGCTTGTGTGTCAGTAATGATGTCAACGACCGTTGGTGTGTATTCATGAATAATTCATGGTTGGTACAGTGTCGTTAGTAACCACAGTGGAGGTGGTGTGTGTATTCATGAATAAGTCGGTCAGTAAGAGTTAGTGAGAATAAACTGTATGATATAGTGGTAGAGGATGATATGCTATGGTTGAAATATCTTATGCATGCATTTCTAATTTGTGAAAGTTAGTAGATCAAGCACCACTGTGCGGGTAAGGTGATATTATTATTATTGTTATTACACTCAATCTCCTCTTATCCGAGGACCTTGGGACTTGAGGGTGTCTGTATCTCAGAAATGTCAAGTGAAGACCATCCTTTTCTCTAACCACACATTCACAACAACTCTTTAAGAAGTTGTTGTTTTTTTATTCAAACTTATGCACTTTCGCTTGCAACCCTCAGTAGGCTTCTCTATAACTCCCTAAAACTAGAAATAACATGCTTGCACTAATGCGATCAATCGTACAATTATCAAAAGTTGCGTGGTAAGAATTGATAAACTAAGTGACTAACTTGTGCCCGGTATAGAGGCATCCATATAAGAGGATGTTCTTCTACTGCTCATTGCATCAGTTCCCCTCTCAACTATTGAGCAAGTGTAAATGAGAGCACTGTAAAGAGAGTGTAGAATGTTGCTGTTAACTAATGCTGAGCGGATGTTTGAATCGGCACCTTCCTGTCAACACCTGACCCTCTGAGGTGATAATTAAGTGGCAGTTCTCGCTCCATTCGTTCGGCTCCTTTGAAGCAGTTAAGGCAGAATGTGATCTATTTGGTGGGGTTTAACTGGACTCTATGGGTTATGGTGTGTAGTCTTCAGTTGACCTGTGGTCAATGGTGTTATTGGGTTATGAATATAATTATCTATTTGTGTGGGTGTTTGTGATGTCATGTGATGTGAATTTGCGTGTGTATATGTGTGTGTGTAAACATTCTGACTTAGTTTGATTTTCTGCTTAATCAACCTTTGCCATCACACTATGACCTCCTGCATGCACACATAGATGGGCACACACACACACACACACATACTCACACACATGCACTAGATATTGTATTTACGTGTGTGCATGTACATTTATTTTAACTTCCTTTTAATCTTTTGTTCAACATACTTTAAGTTTTCAGTGAAATATTGGTGGGTGTTGCCATGACACTGCATTGGTGGTATTGCCGTGTGTTGTGTATATGTGTGAGTGAGTGTGTATATATACACGGACCAGTTCTGTGCACATGTGTGTGTAGATGAATTTCAGTTACAACGTAGTCTTAGTATCATCTGATCAACTCTTCTCAAGTGGGTGGGTGTATGTGTGTGTGTTTGCATGAGGAGAGAAGTGTGTGTGTGTGTGTGTGTGTGTGTGTGTGTGTGTGTGTGTGTGTGGTATTCTCTAGTGTTATACATGTGAGGAGAGGAGGAAGTGGAGTTAGGTGAAGTTAGTGGGTTCTGTCCCCTTCTTTGAGGTCATTGCTGGCTATTGTTTGTTGAAGCTGTAGTGGAGGTACAGGGAGTATATATATAGGGCTTCCATAACTTCCAGAAACAAATATAGTTGTTGATTTTGGGTTGTTGTTTTTTGTTTTGTTTTTTAATATTCAGGATGTCTCTAATGTATGTGGGTGTGGTCAAAATTCTTGTGCATGAATCTGCAGTGTCCTAGAATAGTCTATAACTAGTTTAATAGCAGAACAGTACCTTGTGTTAATTCTCTCTGACTCAAGACTTAATACAGACAATACCGAGGAATCTGTGCTAGCAATTGCATTGAGGAGGATATCTTGGGATATAACTAAGTAATAAGGTTAGCTATCATAATGTCACAGAGAGCACTGTTATAGGTACAGGGATATCAGTTTATCAGGATAAACTACACAAGTTTTGTGATGGTTTCAGCTCGAACCAGAGAGGTGGTGTTGTTGTTTTTGGTGTGTTTGTTTGTTGTTTGTTGTTGTTGTTATTGTTGTTAGTTTGTTTTTTGTTGTTTTTTTTATTTAGTGAGTGAGAATGACTATGATAGTATATTGACTCTTTACTTGTTATATGTATGAATAATTCATATATATAACAAGTAAAGAGTCAATATGTTGTATCTATCACTTAAAGATTTGGTGAAGTGTGTGTGTCCTTCATCTTGTTTGTGTCCCACAGTCCTTACTAAACACGCCCATTTAAAAGACCCTTAGGCAATATCATGTTTTTTGGTATTTGGTTGCTTTAATTTTAATTGTTAATTGAATTTTTTTTTTGTATTTTGTTTGTATTGCAGAGTATTCAGGAAGATGCTATACTTGGATGCCACTGCAATGGTGGGAGGTAAAAAGAATAAGAAGAAACAAAACTTCCGACCGCCTGATGGATACATAGAGAAATTTGACTTCAGAGGGCAACCCACCGTCATCGTGCGTGACTTTGAACCTTATGTATTCAAACTTCTCATCGACTTCACCCACACTGGATCTGTCATCTTGCAGTCTAGCACTCTCCTGGGTTTGATGAACGCTGCAGATCACTACGGACTGGAAGAGCTCAAGCATGCCTGCAGCAAGTACATAGAAAAGTGCATCTCCAAGGATACAGTCTGTGTGATGCTCACCTCCGCAGAAAAATACATCCAGTACAAGTCGACCAAGATGCTTATTCGTAAGATATTTGAGTACGTCGACTCTCATGCGGAAGATATTTTGTCCATGGAGGACTTTGCCAACTTGCCGCAGCATATAGTGAGGATCGTTCTGGGAAGGGAGGAGTTGAAGGCGGCGGAATCACTCAAGTTCGATGCGGCCTACCAGTGGTGCCTGAGATACTGCAGAAGCTATCCGGAAGCAGACTTAAAGGCAACGTTCGAACCGTTCGTAGATGTCATCAATTACGACCGAATTCCAGCAAGGCACCTGATGCAGCGTGTGAAAAAGGCGGGCGTGGTTGATAATGCCCGTATCTTGACGGCCCTGGCTCGGCAAGCCGATCCGAGTGCTTCTGGCTTCCGGGAGGGAGCCAATCAGAGGCCTCTGTCTGCCATACCGTCTGCCGTGTTTTCTGTATCAGACGTAAGTTCAGTGCCTAAACTTCAGAAGATGCCCACGGATTCAGTCCTTCACACACAAGAGCTGCAATCATCTGGGCGGTTTAGGAGAGTCCAGTCATCTGGGAATCGAGCAGACATTGGCCTCAACAGGACTGCTCAGTTTGCCTCCAATCCTGCCTTGATAGACTTGAGAGACAGTAGGGGATATTCTGCTCCTTTGAGCCCAGCCGATCGAACCGACAGTCCTATTATTTTGGATGAGATTTACCTCCAGGAGAGCGAGATCCACCCACTTAGAATTAATGACAGGGACCACGTCAGTACGGGAAGCTCCTCCCACCTCAGCATTATTTCAACTCCTCCCCTCAGCCCTGCCCAGAGCCTTTTGTCGGCAGGAAGCCACCAAGGTAGCCTGATGTCTGTCTCGAGCAGTGACAGTTACCACCATGGAAGTGGAGGTGTGTCACCATTGAATGGGGACAGACAGCAACCAAAGAGTCGTCGACTGACCACTTCAGCCTCCCAAGGCAACCTCAAGAAGCACACTTACAACCCACAGGCATTGGACGCCATTGTCAAACTAGGTGTTCAGGAGTCAGAGAAAAGATGATCATAGCTATTGCAAAGTCTGCAGTTCATGGAACTTTTTAAAGCACATATTATTATTTAACTTTCTTCATCAGCTACTACATGACTGTCACACTTCCAAACCATTAAGTTTTGCATTAACGGCTCAGTTGTGGGTCCTTCCCACTGAAGCATTATTACATTTTAATTAATAATATTTAACCTGTATTGCAAATATAGTATAGGAGCTAAAATCATAAGTTCCGGGGCATTAAGCCCCACCCCAGACCACACACAAAATTATAAAGAAGCAATAATAGAATGATAGTTTAAAAGTATATATTAATGTGATTTTCTGCTGCCCGTTGCCGAAGTCCACACAGTCACTTTCTTCAGATCGAATCGATATATAAAAAAAAGCAATTCTAGAATCAAATAAACACTCCAAATTTTAGAACAGTGGAAGCATTTGGCAGATCATGCATAGTAAACAGATAACAAAGTTATCATTTCCAGGACAAACAATAGAAAAAGTACAATTCCCTTGTGGGACAGTGACTGAGAGATAAATCTGGGACTGTCCCGGAGCTTTCGGGACAGTTGGCAATTATGGCTAAATTAGATATACACTGGACTTACATTGCAACTATGTATTGCCCTACCAAGCTGCTGGTTTGCATGTCATACTACAGTATGTGAAATTTTTCATACACCTTCTATTTAGTTATAGCTGGAAATTTTTTTTATTTCAGGCAGAACTTCAAGAGTATTAATTCCTATGTAATGGTCAATCCTGATGCTTACAATAGAACAAACGTAATAGTAAAAGTGAATATATATTTAGTAAAATACTACATACTTGTATAATGAAAAAACTTTAATACAACTTTCACTGTAAAAAAGCAGCTGCAGGTCAGAGCGCTTAGTTCTGCACTACATTCAATGCTAGATCTAGAATTACTATGAATAAGAATATTGGTGTACTATCTGCTTTCTGTTGTCTGGTATTTGTATCTACTCTACTTCATTACTCTTGGTACTTCATGGGACGTGTCATATTAAAAGAAGAGGGCAATGCCACAAAACAATTGACTTGTCTTCAACCTAGTCCTAACTACTACTTCAGTGACTTTCAACCATTACTAAATATCAACTGCTCAGGTCTGATACTGCAAGATGTGACAGAAATAGAGAGAGTAAAGGGAGAAATAGCTACATGGAGGAGTTCCAAAACCAATGACCAACTACGCATGATGGTCCAAAACTGCTCCTGGATGAAGAAGTACTTGTCTGGCAACTACTACAGCTCAACATTGGAGGAAGAGTTCCCACTAGCCTTTACTATGATAGTGCACAACAACCCTGAGCAAATTCTAAGACTGCTGCGTGTTCTTTATAGAAGACAGAATTCATTTTGTATCCATTCTGATGCCAAATATCCTTTCAAAGACTTGTTTCAAAGTCTGGCAGATTGTTTCGATAACATAGTTGTGCCACCAGACTTAGGCAGTGTAGTGTGGGGCCATGGAAGTATCCTTGAAGCTCAAGTTAAGTGCATGAAGGAGTTGGTGAGTCTGAGGAGGAGGGAACAGAACTACAACTGGAAGTACCTACTTAATGTATGTGGTAAGGAATTGCCCTTAGCAACTAACCGAGAGATGGTAGAGAAACTGATGAAGCTGAACAACACTTCTAACATAGTAGCAATAAGAATTTTGCCAGAGAAAGAGGAGTATTATTCAAGAATCCTCTACCCAGTTACACTAGACAAGACCAGAAATAAAATTGTTGTTGACAAGACTTCACGCCTACCTGATACGCCATTTAATAAGTCTAATTACTACAAGAGCACGGGCTATCATGCTCTCTCATTCCCATTCATTCACCACATTTCCAGCAACAATACAGCCATTTCTATTCTGAACTTTTTCTACAAGTGTAAGAATCCAGAAGAGCACTTCTATGCCACTCTGTTCATGATGGATGGAACTCCAGGAGGATACAATCATCAACTGAGGCCAGCATACTTCTACACTATCAGTGTAATGTGGACATCTCTCCACGAATGCAAGAGGAAATCCATCCACTCTGTGTGCATTGCTGGAGCTGATAACTTGTCCAAGATTGTAGCACAATATACCGGACGTTTCTTTCACAATAAATACTTGATAGAGTACGATCACAGTGTGATGTATTGCATGGAGGAGATGTTAATGGCGAGGAACTGGAAGGAGTATGTCAAAGACTGCGTGTCCTAAACCAAAACATTTAAAAAATGTTTTCATTATTATAATTTGTTTTTTTGTTGTTGTTTTTTGTTTTTCTTTTTTTTTTCTTTTTTTTTTTGTAAATTCTAAACATGTTTATAACTAGCCCAATGACTTTAATATAGTGGAACCTCTGATGATGAACTATCTAACAAGTAACCTCTATTTAGTGAACTATCCGCTTGCCCCCTTCAAATTGCTTACTACCTCTTATAGCAAACAGCCTCTGATTTGTGAACTGAAAGCTCAGGCCCCAAATTATTCTACTATACAAACAATTAGTCTACATAAATTGTATTTGTAAGGTAGTAAATGTACACAGCATTGTTTAACTAATGATGGTCTCATTCTTGGAAATGCATAGAAACTACATGAACCATGGATTTGATATTTTGATTGAGCAGCTCAACTTAAAACCCTTTACCGACTATAAAGCCCTGGTGTACAAATACTACAGAATTTGACAAATAGACAACAAATGGTCTGTGTATGTAACTAATAGTAGTGATGAGAACTGGTGTACGCAATGTCAATTGAAAAAGAACCAAATTGAGAAACCAAAAATTATAAACCACCAAAGATGGCGGTATTTGAGGTGTGCACAAAGAAACCATGGGATACAAACCTTTTAGCCGGCTATAACATCCTCCAGGCCTTCTTTAAATATTTGACTTGCTGCTTGATTTCATTCTCTCAATATTCTTCAATATCTATAATAAAGTATCTCAGAGCCTTCACAAGAGATGTCAACTAAAGTATAAGCAACACTGTTGTATTAGACCAGCAGAATAAGCGAGTATTTGATTCTTGTAAATTGCTTGTATTCTAGACAGATAGACATCTTCATAAATTAAATACTTTGAATCAAATTGCAAACCTTTATTCATTTATGTAGTTTTCATTACCAGATAAGGCCATTGTTCTTTTTCAGAGCAAAGAATGCTCTGTAGCTGCATCAATCTGTACAATATGTGTGGGCTGACTGCTTTTATATAGTAAAGTCACTAGTTAAAGACAGTTTTTACTGGAAAACTTTAAAATATTGATAAAAAGTGTTTGGTTGGGACACAGTGAAATAGCTACTCCACCCAGTTCCTGAAAAAAAATTAGCCTGCTCGTGAAATATTTTGCCGTATCACGCTCTGACTCATGTATTAGTATATATATGTATATACGAATGGTATAAAGCTGTGGGTTTATAAAAAAAATTGGGTTCTTCCTGTCATACACAAGCAAGCATAATTAACACAAGCACACATATATACATGTATAATATACAAACTCTGAGTGGCTCATATTTCAGTCACCCATCACGGGATCCATGAAGAAGCTAACCTACTGAGTTTTCAATACAGGCTGCAGTAAACATCCTGTTTGATCAAAATCACATTATTGGAGAAATCCTGGGAAAATCCCTTTTGTTGTTGCCATAGCTGACTAAGTTGACTCACATATACCTCAGTTCACCATACATCAAAATATCACACTTTTTGTGTACAGTGTATTTGTCATACAGTTGTTCTATTTATTCCACATAATATTAAGTAAAAGTTCTGGTCCTCAGGTCTTGTTAAAATACATTGTGAGCATCAAATAGCTAATGTCAATGAATAGATAGGATAATGATGGTGGTGGTCAGTCATTATGTCTGTCTCTTTGCACGCATGAGTTAACAAATATATGACAGTAATGTAATAGATGTTAAATGTTAAGTAGGTGTAATTAAATACTGATTGTACTATTATGGTTAGATGGTGATAATGTGCTAGTTAATTGGAAATGTGAAATATAGTACAAATACACTCTATTCCCCCCCCCCCCCCCCCCCCCCCCCCCTCCTCCTCCCTTGCCACATCTCTTGTAAATCATAGCGATTGGGAGCAGTCACAACTTGATTTAATCACGAGGAACTAACTAGGGGAAGCCCCGGGGATTCCTTATGGAATCTAACGGATTATACAGCAAACTGCTGACTTGATACACGCATTACAGGATGAAGTAATTATGATGCAATGATGTTTATAAAGACCTTTCTGAAATGTGTAGCTAAAAGTGACTTTAAAACATTACACATTGATATATTTTTAATAGGAACATGGTTAATTAATCTTCAGCTTCTGTCTGGTCTGGATCTGGACTCTGCTCAGCCAGGTCTCGCCGGTATAGATAATCTCCTACAAAGAATAACAGTCACTAATGATTTTAAAATATATTTTATTGGATTTGATTTGCTTACTGATTGTCACTAATAATGACGTGATTCTCCTTTGATTAGTAATAACTATGTCTCGAAACCGACTGAACAGTTCACCACCCGTGCTTGGTTGTTGGGGCGTGGGTGACGGGTCACGATAGTTATCATTCTGTTCTGTAGAGTTACTAAGTTCCCTAGTACCAGTTTCTTGATCCACCTCTTGAACAGGCCTACAGCTTCTGTGGCAATACACCACTAGACTCCCAATGATGGTGATGATGATGATTGCAAGTATAGTAGTAGAAATGATGATGACAAGTACTGAAAATAAGTTTATGTTGTATTATGATTGAGCTACAAGTTATGCATTTCAGGAGCATTAGTTTCTAAATTCTACTAGGATCATATATCTATATATAGTAACAGCAGCAACAATAAGAAGCAAGCCAACAAACACCAAATAGATGTAGTTACAAGTAAGAAATTATTTTCAAGCAAGCATCAGGGACTTCCAATGATTACTTGGACAATGGCTATTTAGTTAATTAAACTCAACAAAATCTGGTGTACTTGCAGATTGTCTTGAGATAGACACTGATCACACGAGCAAGTGACAAACTATTTAATTTTGCAGCAAGTAGCCTTCTATCTGAACTGTTGTTGTGTAAATAATTTTATATTACAGGTGATAAAAGTTTTTTCAAATGTGTATGTGTAAGGGAGGGGGTGGGGAGCAACCATGTACACGCACAATTTACTTTCATGAAAACCTGCACACGGGCATTGTTCATAACACCATGTTTTTTTACTATACAATCAAATCTCCCTACCTCACTTTATGTCATATATAATATCTGAGTGATCATAACTTACCTATGGCAATTGTGGTGGTAGTTGGGGATGCAGTGACTGGAGGAACACTGGCAGGAGTTGATGTTGTTGTGACGGCTGCTGGCTCAGACTCGGAAGTGAATAAATCAGCATCTATAATATTGTACAGGCTCATTGCTATGCAATATTCTATCTAATAATTGATTAGTTTGGAGCATAAAACATGGCATAAAATAGAAACTTCGATTGAACGTTTAGACTCGAGAATCTTCTTCAGCAATTGTGTTGCATTGCTGAAGAAGATTCTCGAGTCGAAACGTTCAATCGAAAGTTCTATTTTATGCCATGTTTTATGCTCCAAACTAATCATATAAATCAACATCTATTTAAAAAAGAAGGCAACAGAATCTCTTTGCTTGCTAGTGGAAAACGTAAATTAAAGTTCTTCTGCAAAATATTTATTATCAGTCATTCGTCAATATTTATTCACTTTGTTAGACTTATTTAAAGTCATGGTCTCTCTAATAAACGAGAAATAATTCTTCCATCAAAAAATTAGTTGAATCTATACTTCTTTTGTATCGATATGTGCACCACTACCACACAAATAATGTTTTCCTTCCAAGAGTATGTAACAACAGCTCAACAACCAAATAATTATTAATTATGTATTGAAAAAAGCAATTTAGAGCTATGAGCTAAAAGTGGTGATACTCAGCAAGACCTGCTGGCCAGAATGAACCTAACAAACTGTATACTCACCCAGTGCTACAAACTCATACAAGCTGCCGTTGAGAGAAGATGAGCAATTCTCTGAAGACGTGATACTCAAGAGTGAGCCATTGAACGAATCATGTCCAACGTACAACAGTTCAACATCATACGGCACAGAGTAGCCACCGCCACCAAAGCCAAGCTGACAGCCAGACACATGGAATGCAGTCATTTTGAAATGAGCAAGGTCACCGCCCTCACTGCAGACTTTAAAATTCATTGTGGTGCTCGAGTCTGGCAAGTTGCCGGCTCTATGCAGGTTTGTTCGGCGATATAGTAATTTGGCTTTATTATTAGTAAAAACTATCAACTGACTACCACCTCCACTGGGGTTGCTGAAGCCAAGAGGGCCTAGTGTGACAACATTTTGTAACTCATATCATACTTTTACAATAATATATATATAAATGAATACATTAGCAATACTTCCACTGTTTCAACTAGTCACTTCCCATGTCTTTTACCCATTTTTTTCCCTAAAATAATATGAGTAAACTTTTGGAGCAAATTCCAAATCCCACTTGCATTGACTAACCATGATTAAGATTCATTGTCTCGTGATTATAGAATATATTAAAGGTTCCTTCAGGCAAATTGAAGCTGTCGGTGGTTATCACTAGTACCACACACATCATACTAGTATCTCCATGGCATGGCCGTCTAGTTTGTACCAGATTGATGTCCATATCGTGTGACACATCCACAGAGAATATCATATCGGGATCTTCAGTAACACTTGCAGTTATTAACACAGCCATTGATGGGGATGGAGATACACTAATGCATACTTTTCTTCCATCCTCAACTGTATGACATAGATATAAGATAGTAAGCTATAGTAGAAATCCTCAATGATAACTCATACAATTATAAGTAACTGGACTTAGTGGATCATCCACAGCGACCAACAACTCAGGATTCCATTTCTGCCCCGCTGAACTAGTAGTCCACGGGATAATAAAACATGCCAGAGCAAAAAGAGGATACCTACGAGCATGCAGAGCCATTGCTAAATTTTGCAGAGGAGGACGAGCACGTACAGTTGCTTTAACACAATGTTGCGTTGCAATGATTGTGTGCTGCGGTGCGCGCAACAGCCTTTCTCTCGCGCGGCCGCGTTGGGCGGAGCCCGACCTATCCTCTCAGAGGTCAGACTCCGCCATACCGTACCATCACGCGGAGTGGGTTCCGTATACAGTGTAAAAGCGAGCTATGGGGACTGTATAGCCTAAAAGAATCAGCCAGCACGGTTAAAAACAAAACAAAAAAAAACAACTACATGTACTGATATTACATTTAAAGATGAAAAGGGTCGTAGCAACATTTTTGAGTCCATTTCAATTCTTTTATTTTCATCACCATGTTTTCTTCTACTGTTTTGGCAGATCTCTTTTCTATATTAGCCTACCCAGCTTTACACACAGCAGACCTGGGGGACCTGGCCTGTGGATTTCCTTATATGCACACCATGAATCTGGGTGTAATTTCACTTTTTTTTATCCAATCACTCTGCTGATTCCTGAGTTTTTACCTATTATGCCTTTAAAATGTGCCTATTGCTAATTTAATATTAAATCAGCGGGAGTTATACTGCTTATTAATAATGGAGGTTTCAATGTAGTTCTCTAAACAGTTTTGTTGTTTGTCATTGAATGATCAGAGGAAAACACCCTTTCAGAAACTGTTGATGAAGGCTGGATCAACAGAACTTTCCTGAAAAGAGAAGACCAATACTATACATCAATAAGTCTTAAGGGCAAGAACTGGTATGTACAACCATGTAAGTGTACACCATTCCAATTGCAAGAGCCTATAGCTTGGAAAAGTGCCTACTATGCTCCAACAAGGATTATGCTCAAATGTAGCCTATAATGGTAAAAGAATATGCTGCATAATTAACTCATCCCTAATGGAAGTCACAACAAAAGAATAACTTTTTGTGACTTGAAAACACAGCCAGGCAACTATCTATAATAATAACAATAAGTGTGATTGTGCTTTTGTGTTATAGCAGCTGGAGCTAACTTATGACCTGGCCAAAACCAAATTGCTTCCCCCACCCCTGCAAGGAAGGAGGAGCATCTACACCAGCCACATCTGGTCATCCATTCAAATGGCCCTTGACAAGCACCAGTTCCAGCCAAAGCTGTGCAAAATAAAAGCCCTCACCTTTAGGAGAGCTCATCCTCCCATGAGAGACCATCCTCCCATGAGAGACCAGATAACAATTCTTATGTGACAACGTTTTGGAGGTTTTCAACTGCTGTGAATCTTCATATGACCAGGAAGAGGATTAAGAAACTGTAACTTTTATTCATGATGCCCCCACATACCTGGTTTATTGGAGATGACCCTCCTTGACTTCGGCACATGTCAGGAAAACACATAAGTTCTTTCTCCCTTGTACATTTTATTTCATTTCATCTATCTCTCTCTCTTTCATTTTATATTTCTTAATTATTTTCATTAATTTTCATAGGTAGAAAAAATATGCTTGAATCTTAATAATTATAATCATGATAACAATAACAACAATAATAATAATAAAAAAAATAATAATAATTTATCAATTATTATTATTTCATTTTATTTCATTTTTTTCCTTTCTCTTCTCTCTCCTTGTTTTCTACTATCCTCTTTTCTAAAAGTTCTTTATGTTCTCTATATATTCTCATGCCTTTCAGTCCCTTGTCATTCAAACTAGAAGAGCCACCATAGCTCAAAATATTATACATAGTATTGTTGAGTTGTGGGTAGCTACCTATAGTCTGGCATAGCCAGCCTCTTTATTGAACCACAACTTGCATGAACACAGTGACTTGCAAATTTTAACAGCAATTTGCTCTGGTACTTAGCACCACTCTGAGACCAAATGCTAAATATAGGCAGCAAAGTGGCACCATAATGAAATCAACAGCCCTCAGATTTAATTAACCAAAGTACTAGTCAAAATAAATAAGCTCAGCCATAACAGCACAACAAAGTCAGCTAAGCATAGTGTCTGTGCTGACATGTTTATTGCATTGCAGTCAGCTCTGAGGTAATAACAAAAGCAAAAGAATTGCTGTGAAGAAACAACACTGTTTGCTTTGCTCATCTTGTTCATGATGTGACTTGCTACTCTCATATCCTTCTTCCAGCGGGTGGTCCTTCTTTTTTAATAGAATACGAGCAATCAAGTTTTTCATTGGCTTACGTATGTCTACAATCAACATTGTCTCCAACACTGGATGTAAGATCACCTGACTATAGTGAAGAATTAGAGATGCTGTGATTAGTTCGATAGGGAATGTCACTGAATGTATATGGGGTACCAGCAGTAGGAAGAAGAGAGGTAACCAAGTAATTAGAGATGTGATTACTAAAGCACACAAAACACGATACAGACGACTTTGTTTCTTACAACGAGCACTAGTGATACTTTTCTTGAAGCGATACAGCTTTGATGTATTACAGATATCTTCTTTGGAATAAACTTTCCGAATAGTTTTCAAAACTATTACTGAAAACCAGAGATTTGAAACTATTATGACACAGAGTCCAGCGGCCCCTACTGTAATCAAAATCACTGGGTACAAAAATGTGGTCTGAGGATAGCATACTAAGAAGTAAGGAATAAAAACAGCTGTCCCTGGAGCTAGGGGTATAATTATGCACAGTGATATGCTTAATAGAATCGCCACTAATATTGCAAATAATGACACCCTTTTGGCTGCCACTCTCTCATACTGAAGTGGCTTATAAATATAGAAGAATCGGTCAAGTGACATTAAAGCTACTGTGAAGATGGAGTTGTATACTGAAAAGATCAATAGAATTTCTAAGCGACAAGTTATACAGCGAATCCTGTCCGTAGAACCAAGTATTTGTTCTCCTGCAAATCCAGTCGTCATTAGCAGAGGTGTAGGGAGAAGGAGGTTGAAGAAGTCCGTTATAATCAAATTAAGTAGCAAAATAACCGCTGGCTGGTGGTATAACTTCTCTTTGACGATAACAATAACGACTAAAACATTCCAAGGGAGACCGATCAGTTCGAACAGCAATAAGAATGAAGCGAAGATCCTGCCTAGAGTGATTTCATCGCCCTGTAGCTTCCAATATTGCAAGGTTATGCTGTTGGAGCTTGGATAATCGCACACTTCAGACATGTTATTCATCTCGCTCAGCTACTGTCACTACTACTTTGCCACATCCGTCACTACTCTACTTTGCCACATCATCCGTCACTACTCTACTTTGCCACATCCGTCACTCCCGCCTCAGCTCTACTGTCACTACTACTTTGCCACACAATAATTATTGGTAATCTTAGAGATTCAGCATTAATATCGTCAAGATACTCCTGGTAGTTTATTTGAAGAATTATAATGATTGCTGCATAGCATTACAATAAAAATTTACCTGAGAAATATTAATACACATTAGACTCACTACAAATAATGTGATCAACTCTCTATATCAGCAATATCTCAAAATTCTTTGGTAAAGCAGTAAGTAAAGAAACACTGAGGCTGGCTTTTAACTAGTGATAAATTTGTCTGTCTTTGATGTACTTCAGTGATACATGTAATACTGATTTTTACCATAGCTAATAGCATAACAGGCTGATAGAATATGTGGTGGATTTTAAATGAAGTGCAGAGAAGTCCAAGAACAAGTGAGTTTGGGACTTATACAGATCATAGGGAAGCAGGCCTTATGGGTTCCACTGTGGCTTTTTGCGTTGCATGCATGTACCTGCGTGTGGTTACTATAACCAGTGGTTTCCTTTAGATTCAAGGTGTAAGGGAGTTAGTTGGAAGGATATGCTGATATCTACTGGAATGATGAGAATAACACATACTTTCACATGCAAATTTCAGTGGGCACTCAGAGATTAAATTGGGGGCTTTCAATGTTGTGCCACTGTCTGATCGGGGCGTGGCATTCTGGTTGTATGAAGCCTAAAACCAATGTGCTGAACCTACCCCACTCAAAAATTAGTGTGAATTGTAGCTAAAGCTGCAACCACAGTTGCTGTTGTTTTTATACTTTTTACACGTCCCACATCAGATTTATATGGTCCAGACTGACTGTACTTAGAGGGCATGTCCAAACTTTTTTTTAAAAATTAAAGTCATTATGACACTAGAAGAGAGGAATAGTCTCGCGAAGGTCTGGCCTAGTCTCGCAAGCCAGACAACACTCTTCGCGATCGCTTCTCTGTACGATTGTGGGAGAGGGAGGTCTGGCTGGCGAGACTAGGTCTGGCCCGCGAAAGCAAGAGGGGAAGGGGGTTTGATTGAATTCTGACTTAGCTGCCAAACAGTTTACTTAGTTTAGATACGTTTAACAAAAAGCGTCTGGTTTCAGCGCCACAGATCTTGGTGGCTAGAACAAACAGCGAAATGAAACTTCGTTTTTTCAGCCATCATAAAAGAGGCGTGCTTCACTGACAATGGAAGAAGTTGGTAAAGATCTTAGATCGTGAGAGGGAGGGGCGCGCGGCAGAGCTGGTCAGTGCGCAAAATCGGGCGGGTCTTATACCTGGTGGGGGGAGAGAGACAATCACTTCCAGCGGCGGCTGAATTAAGAAATAGTGAAAGCGGGAGGACGTCCTTCTGCTTTTCTGCTAAGGTAGGGTGAGCTGAAAAATAGAACAGGGGCGAATTTATTTGTGAAATTGGGCTTTTGTTTACTCTTCAGGGGCGGATCTAGGATTTTTAAAGGGGGAGGGGGTGCTCTTTTTTAAATGGGTGAAATATAGCTACTTTGGAGGAAAATATTCTAAATTTAATTCCTACAAGGTTATATTCATAGTATTACTTCATAAAATTTGCTATAATCTAACTGAACTGAAATGAATGAACTGCAAAAAATTAAGGAAAATTTTTACCTATGAATGAAATACACTAATTTACAAAAAGTATTTTTTTTTCCAGAATAAACTATGTGAGTGAATAGAACAGAACAACAACAATAAAAAAGAAATTGAGACTTGAATTGTGAATGTACAGTAATCTGAATGATGACCTGTTTATAAATATTACGAGTTGTGATGCATAGCTAATCATCTAGAGCGGTCTATAATTGACTATTGTACGATATTTCAAAGCAGTTCCCTATACACAAAGATTAGCACTTGGAACATAATGCCATTTTCGTTTTTTCTCTGCAAATTCTGATCATAAAAGTCTAATTTCTAGCAGCAAAGAATCTTTCTTTGCAGGTATAATGGCATTGATAGTGTGAAAAAGAAACTCCATGCCTTCCTGACTCAGTTTTTCATGGAGAACAAGTATTATAGCTGACACATCTGCAAGAAAACGATTACCTTCAGATAGTCTCCATTCTCACTCCCAGCAACTAGGTCCGAGAAACCGACTAGATTTCTCACTGAATCCTTACTATTGCTTAAAGAAGTCAAGAACTTCTCGAGCGGTATAAGTCTGATCACTTGCCACGGCCATAGCAAGAAAACTTATTGTAAAATCCCAATAAAATATACCAAAACGATCCTCATTTCATGTATATTCCGGTTTGTTTGTTTTTTAGATATAAACGCGCATACGTCAAGGATATTGCGGTAATCGGGGCTTTTGTAGCCCACAGTCTGACCAAGTCGAATTGACCCCTATCCACTGGGAAAGGGTTAATTTTATTGGGAACTAATTTTTGAATTTTTTTTTTTACTCTTTGACAACCTTATGATGCAGAGCCAGACCAATAGGTGGCAAATACTTACTTATCTTAGTCTCTCAGGACCAGCTCTACTGAATGATTGTTGGCCTGGCCAGTTTTATAAAGACTGCGTGTTCATATGTGCATGTGGATTAGTTGTACCACAACATTGCTTGGAAAGCATGCGGTTTCGATTTTTAAAGATATTCTAGAGAGCCAGTAATTTAGTTATCTAAACATTCTAGTTAACTGAACACTCCAACTAGTAAACAGAACAATTACTGTCCACACCTACTCATTCAAAATATTTTGGTCACACCTTCAAAATAATTATTTGGCCACACCTTATTCATGCCACCATAATATTTTGCCATGCCACCATAAAAAAAAATAGGGAGGAGGCTGTTTATATATTTCTTCATAGTATTATAATAGTGAAGAAGAGGATGGGGATTTACTTGTAATAGGACACATTTGTATTACATGCAGTTATTTACCAATGCTCTTCCTTTACTGAACTACGTGTATAGCAGTACATAGCTGAGTACTACTAAATACCGCTGTGTTGTCTTGCTATAATCATGGCATCTGAAGATTCTAATCCTGGCTGTCTGGCATTGGAGGAATGTGAACAACAAGTAGTTATTACTATTAAGAATCACTTGGATGAAATTGCAAGATTCCTTCGTAATGAGAATATAATTAGCCGAATTATCTATGACGAAGTTACCAATATAAAATTCAGTGAGAATGACAGAGCAAAAACAGTTTTCTCAAAACTCAGGGATAAAATTTTGGAAGATGATAAAAATTGGAAAGTGTTTGTGGACTATCTTTCTGAAAAGACCAAATCTGAAAAAACCGTTACAAAGCTTAAAGCTGCTTATGAGAAGGCTAAAAATAAAGGTATGTGTATTGCTAACCCTCAGTGCACATGCATGAGTGGGTTATAGTAGTGTGTCTGTCTGTCTGTCTGTCTGTCTGTCAGCATTTGATTTCATAAATGGCTGTGAACTAACCTTTAAAACAAGTATGACCAGACGCAGTAGGAGAATTTAAGTCCCTAAATTGACCACTTTTTCAAATTTCGAGCTAGTTTCCAAGTAAATGCTGAGAAACTTCAGCTCCAAAGCTTGGTAGTAGGCTTTTATAAGCATTTATTTTTGCTTATTATTATAAATATTGAAGAGATAGTTACTCGCTTTGAAGGAGCAAAGGAGGGAGGGAAGGAATGAAGGAAGGAAATAAAGAAATAACAAGTAAACCTAATTTAGTAAGGAGGAGCAGAAGAAGGTATTAATGAGAGTTAGGAAGTAATTAGGAGTGAATGGACAAGAGAGGGAGATGAGGAAATGGAGGGAGGGTTAGTGTGTGGTGAGTGAGAAGATGTAGGAAAGGCACCCCCAACTCAATCAATCACTAAATGCACAAGTATATATATATATATATATATGTATATATGAATAATCTCTTCATTCCTCTCCTTCCTAATTTCCTACGAATCAGCGTAATGCCCTAAAATATTTGGAACTATCCTGGATTTTTTTTAACTTTGTCCCTGACAGAATAGTATTCCCCATTGAAGGTTGTCATCTAGAGATATCAAAATTCTGATATATTTCAAATTTTACCTATATTTTATTAAAATACAACCTCACTCATCTCCACTGCCAGTACACAAAGGTGTAACCAATTACATATGACTGGTACAGAGATGCACTCAATCTGAATCAGTGCACACCAGAAGTTTTATGATAGGAAAGCTAAAGATCATCAGCATATTTTATTTTTTGTTACTTACAGCAGCAAATGATCAGTCTGTGGCTAAACCTGTGGAAGTAAATCATGAAGCTCTGAAATCTGAAGGTAAAGCAAGTATTCAGTTGGTACATAATATATTAATTTTACATATTTTTTTCAGATGGAGTTGAAGTATCAGTTTGTAACAAATCACAATCAATAGTTTCAGGTATAATTGCAGTAAATTTGTTGAAAAGTTAAGGACATATTTATGTACATTATCATCAATAAAATGAACCCTGGACTTAATTGCTGTAATAAAGCAGTCGTTTCCATGAGAGTAATTTAATGTAGTCTCCACCATTCATTACAATATATCCCCACTCCACCTTCAATCTCTGCTTGCTGGACACATTCAGGTAGAAGGTCTTCACCTAGCTGTCTTCTTATGTTTGTCCTACGGTTCAGAACTGAATGTCATCAAAGCATGTTTCTCAATGGAGGTTTGGCCTCCAAACTTGAACACTAAATAACATATTTGAGATATCTTGGGTGATTGTAGGAAACTATTCAGAATCTAGGTGAGCTGGAGTCAAAGCTAGTTGAAGATTGGGGGAAAATAGTACTTACTGACATTCTAAACTTGATTACACAGTATGTCTAATCAGGTGTAATGGCTAGCAAGGGTGAATAATTGTGCTAGCCTTTTGTGTTTAGTCACATGACTGGTGCACCTGCAATATGGGAGGCCGCGCCCCAATGACACCCCTTGATACTCGGACTACATTCCCGCACTCCAGAGATGCTGCCACAAATGCATACTTTCTGCTATTTTGAGTTACATTTGGCCATATAACTATAGGAAACACCCATATAAGTAAGTGGGGCCTCCTAGGAATACCAGTGAACCATAGACAGCAAAGCTGGACAGTTATGATAATAACAAGTAAAGTGTTTGTAACTGTAGCTCTCTTAGGTCATTTCACAATATCCTTAGCGGTTGCTATAAAGTGTATTAAGTTTTTCCTTCTAATGTACATTTCATAAGGGAATACTGGTGTGTCTATATCAGATTTTACTTGTCCACCAAGCATGATTGCACCGGTATTGGGCTTTAAATAATTAAGGGAGTAAATAAATAGAGAGACTTGCCCAAGATTCTGAAACAAGATTTTCTAAATAAGACCCTGTTTTGGTCTTATATAGTTATATTGATGAGTTTAACAGCACATGATACTCTAATGTTTGTTACTTACAGCAGCAGATGATCAGTCTGTGGCTAAACCTGTGGGAGTAAATCATGAAGCTTTGAAATATCAAGGTAAAGCGAATGTTCAGTAGGTGTATAATAATATATTAATTTTATATATTTTTTCAGAGGGAGTTGAAGAATCAGTTGACAAATCTCAATCAATAATTACAGGTAATTGAGATGTATTATAGCAAATGAATGTAAAGTTTCAATGATTCAGCTATTCTTGGCTGAAATAATTACAGGATTCAACGTTATTTATTGTTCTGTCAGTTCTACAACCAATTGTGATAACAGAAAGCATATAGGTGGTGTGATATCCCATAATACTTCTTATAGTCCCATGGGACATTTGAAGTGTTACATTACGATGAATTTACTCTGGTATGGAAAAAATAATATAGCATAATCAATCTATCATTCATTTTAATCCTATATTATTTCTAAATCACTACTTTCATGTTTCGTGACTAAGGCACAGCCAGAGGTAGCGAGTTAGTTAAGAGTGAAAAATTAAGTGAGTGTTTGGGCACCCATCCTAAATACTACCTAAGTAACTAAAACTTTAATTCATACGCACACACCAATATCAGATGTCATGCAATTTCAATGTGCGAGCCTCTTTCATTTTTTCACCTCGCGGCATTATTCACCCCATAGTACTGTGTCTGTAAATACTTGACTGGTCCTTTGGGACTTATTATATTTCAAACTTAAATACCGGGGAATGAGAGATTATTTCATTGACTCGATTCACCGGGTGAGTGCTCTATCCGGCTAATCTGCTTTCAGAAATATGAAAACCTGATTTCTGATTTATTTCCTACGAATTTCAGGACCAGCTTTTCCAAATCCCGAATTTTAAGGGTGAAATCAGAATTTGATCTAGTTGACTGCCGAAACCCGAAAATGGATTTGCGTTGTTTTAGCCTCTTTCAGCTTTTTAGCTTGATACTCAGCTGATAGACGATTTTTTTGGAGTCAATTTCAGCTTTGAGCTCTGTTGAAAGTTAAAGTGCGAGTGCTCTATCTGGCCAATTGGCTTTCAGAAAAATGAAAACCTGATTTCTGATTTACTTTCCTCTGAATTGCAGAAATCAGCTGTTAAATCCCTATTTTAAAGGTGAAATCAGAATTTGGTTTTGTTTGTCTGCCATAATACGATCATGGATTTGTGTTGTTTTAGCCAGTTTCAGCTTTCAGCTTGCTTACTCACTGATAGCCAATTTTAGGATGCCATTTCAGCTTTCAACTTCTTTGAAAGCTAAATCAGCTATTTTTAAAGCTAATCTCACACTGAAATTGGGAAGGTGAATTTCTCCTATTTTTTTTTTCTTTCAGAAATTAGGTCATGATGGCTCCAAATTGCTTTTGAAAATTGTTTCTAAAAATGGTAGCAACACTATACTTATAATCCTTTATCTCATATTTTCACGCATTGGAAAAATAGTTAACAGTCATCAGGTGTTATAGTAAACAATTTTAAAGTCTACTGGTGAAACCATGTAGTACTGACTAAATGTTTGCACTTGCTTCATCATGTATTACAAGAAGTAATCTGAACACATTACCTAAAACTAAATAAACCACAGACTCAATATCGTAAAATGCCAATACCTTGGCTGAAGTGCTTTAGTTATACAGTCAACAATTATAATAATAAAAGTATAATAATAATCTATATGATAGTACTAGTGACCAATGACGACGTACGTATTCATGAATAATTCATGAGCTATTGAGCTAGAACGTGCAGACGCATGATACTCGTGAACTTGCGCTGAATTACTGGGTAAACCTAGATTGCAAGATGAACTGGTTAGCAACCAAAGCCAGCACAAAAAATGGACAGTAGGCGGGAACAGAAACAGGAGAACAGCTTTCGTGAATTAGCGCTAAATTACCAAGTAAAACAAGAACGCAGTTGAAGGGTTTGGCTATGCTAGACTGCTGGTAGGCGAATTCTTTTGCAACCTAACCAGGTACCGCGATAAATGGAAGAAGACGAAAGTGGCCGAGAAACAGGAGAATGGGTGAAGTATAGTCACGATCAGTATAGAAAGTGATTACTGCAATTGTAACTAAAAGTGAGTGGAACAGATGACAATAGGCTGCGTAGGTTTCAGAAAGAAAGGCTAAAATGCAAAAGAGAAGGCAAAAGAGCGGTTAATTAGCCAGTGGAATTGACGAGGAAAGGCGGTGTAGTAAAAAGGAGAAAGTACAAAAGAGAAGGCAAAAAGGGGACAATTAATATTGTACTAAAAAGCGGATGGAATCGAATCATCGAGTAAAGGTGGCGTAAATTTAAAAAAGGAAGGTGCAAGTAGAAAAGCAGAAGTTAAAAGTTTCACAAAGCCTAAGTCCACAATCATGATAGAAGGACAGAAAGATTCAGAAGCAGAAGAGATAGACAAAGGAGGAGAAAGGACTCCTTGACTCAAGGAGGAAGAGATGAAAAAAGAAATGTGGTGGATACAGAAATGAGTAGTTCGGGAAAAAATAGAGCAGGAGAGTGAAACTGATGCTGAATAGTCGGGCGTAACTCCAACATACACAAATAGGCAAATCTCTAATCGAAGAACCAGACTCCCTTCCCAAACTTCAAACAGTTCACTTTTTATAATTCATTCAACAACTCAAACACTTATAATCCCTGTGAGATGAGGAAAAAGAAAAAAGAAGTAATAAACAAAAGACAGAGGGAGGTATATATACACTATGATAATGGTGGGTGGGCGAATGAGGCGATTAGGAGGTGACAATTACATATAATGTACACATAGTCATAAGGGTGATGCACAAACACAAACACACATGGTTAGTTCTATACACAGATAAGCCCATGATAGGGTGTCCAGGTCCAGCCTGGACAGATGCAACCCTTAACCAACTGTAGAGAATGATATACAATGAATAAAAGTAATTTATGATACTGCATTCTTACTTTGCAATATGTCAAGTGCCACTGTGTGGTGGGGTACTTTCTATTCTATATAATTATACGTTTGTGTGTCAGTAATGATGGTGAGTGCATTCATGAATAATTCATTAGTTTAAACGGTTTGGTACATGTGGGGGAAGGGAGAACGACGCGTCTCAACACGTTAGCACCAAATGTAGGGGAAACATTCCTTCCTCTTCGTAGGTCACTGCCACCAGAGTTCGTGGCGCAGAAAGGCTACCCACAGGTAAGAATATCTCATATTTAATTAAGATACGCACTGGTCCGGGGACCTGAAAGATGGAACATAAAACGAACTGAACAAAAATGACTCAACCAACATATATGTAACATAATAACGCGCAGGCCACCTGAGCGGGCTCAGAGCACACAACGTCAGACCTGCCACGTGTACACTGTATAATACAACTTCACACAGACCCATAGACAATACATAGATGTAAGCGGGTCTGGGAAAAGGGACCTTACGGCGCAAAAATTGAAATTGACATATAGGCTCCAGAAGTAAGTCATCGGAAATATTCTTTATTTCTCCTATATTTGTTGTTGTTGTTTTTTGCAGAATTAGTCTTAATGACTCTTGCTCTACGTCAGTGCCAAATTTCAAATGTCAAAACAACTTAAAAGACCCCGAGCTAGCCGTGGAAAGACAAGCTACTTTTTATTCTCTCTCATTCTTGAAGTACAATAAACGGGGAATGGGCGGAGTTTCAAACAAGCAGCTAAAATGTTTGGTAATGATCGCTACAATTTCTGAATGGGCCCGAACGCACGGGAAGGCGGTGTCTCTAATGAATCTAGCTACCAAGGCTGATAAAGAAATTGGGAGAGATAATATGATAGCTAACATAACTTGTATGGTCAATCTGTAACCTATACACTATAGTATACATTGATTTTTACAATCAAAATTTGCTATTGCTAGTTTTCTTGACTTGTATGATAAATAATCTACAATTTAATTCTTCAAAAGTAAATCATGCTTTTCCTAAGTGTAGTCAACTTGCAATAATGATGCAATGATGCACTCATTGTAAGGGAGAATGCGAGACACTTGCATAACGAGAAGATCTTGAGTACTGAATAGGTATTTTCTTTCCATGAAATGAAGCTTTCAGCTTAACTGCACATAATGCACTTACAGTAAACTTTTCAAATATAGGACAAGAGTGTCCTTATTGGGTTTTTGTGGCTTCAAGATTAATGAGTACTTTATTGAGGCCAGGTATAGTAAGTTGTTCTCAGATTCATTAAAAAAAAAAGAATTGTTGAATTACTAATGCCTGATGATTGTTCCATATGTGACCGGTTTGGAAGAATCAGCCTAAACGTGATGAACAATTTTTTTCAGTATCCACGGGTAAAGCCTTACAGGTCGATTTTTATCCCCAAAAATATTTTATGGCAGAAATTGATAAACATTGGTTAGCTCTAGCTTATGGCGCAGTTGTCAGCTCTGGTGAGCTCTAGAATTCATGCTACGAGACTAGCCGGTTAGACTTGTGTACGGAACATTGCTAAGAAATCATTTGGCAGAATTTTCACTAACAGGGGAAATCTGTAGCTAACTAATTCACTTACTTTTCTACATAATCCGTGTACTCACACAATTCTCGCCATCATAGTTTCTCGAAGAGGCTTTCATTAAACCTATTTGACTTCTTTCAATCCGCATGCAACTGCTTTAGTTCATAGTGTTGTGGAGACACGCGGTAAAATAGTATACGAAATACAAGACATGCCCCCTGGCCTAAGCAATTCCTGTATGCGGCGTTTTTTTCCCAACATCAGTAATATTAAATTGAACAAAAGTACTAAAATGTTTTAGAGCGAAGATGGCTTGTGCTACAGCTACCAAATTTAAAGGACGGCATCCCAAGGCCCCATGCAAGACACAACATTCTCCGTCAAAATGGCCACGTATCTAATACAGTAGCGTGGTTTTCAAATTCCTCCTTTATCTAAGCATGAACTGCTTAGTCTGCATAGCCAGACCCTTTACCACCTCTTCGCAGGGAATGGGCTAGTTGAGCGGAGCCTGACCTCTGCTGAAGGGAGAGGTCGGGTAACAAGCCTATACCCGATTTGTTCTGCTGAGTCAGCTAATTTCCTTAGCATTTAACCACACTTCAATCTGATTGGACTGCAACGTACGTTGCAGCAGGGAACAAACCCAGGTATAGGCTTGTTACCCGACCTCTCCCTTCAGCAGAGGTCGGGCTCCGCCCAACTAGGAATGGACCTGGTCAAATGCAATAGAGCGACCTGTTCAGGTTCACCACGTTAAGTGAGGGAAACCACACTTGAATTGTATAGTGGTTGTGGATTATAAACTGAGTCAGCAAAACAGGTGCCCCAATTGTGTTTGACTAGACTTTTTCCCCGCGAAGCGGTAGGTATAGGGTCTCGCTATGCTAGACTATGCACTGCCATGAAGCTAGCTAATATTCACAAGTTCTAGTCACAGCTTATAAACCATGCCATGTATGTGTGGTCGCCTATAACGGTCTGGCGGAGTGTGACTGCCAGCAGCTGACAGAAGAAACTATAGGAACTCACCTAAGAGGGTAATAACAGCAATTCATCAAAGAATCAACCAACCACTTTGCTGTAGTTTGTTGTAATTAGGAGGTGTGGCTTAATTTCCACTATTCGGGAAGCATTTACTATGGATTTTGAGTTTGTTTTAGCTAGCTCTCTGTCCATTGTCCAGAAATTAGTGGTGACTGCTAATCAGGTGCTGCAAATACATTAATAAACTTTCAGCTGATACACAGACCAAGTGGTCCGGTGTTGGGGGTATGTCTGCTATTGGGATAGTCCATTAATGAAGAGCCTATTATAAATGCAACAGTCAGACAATGATTGTAGCCCTGCCCACAGCTTCACAAAGTTGTTCTGAACACACACAGATATTCAAAATCTCAACTTCTTATAATACAAAATAAAAGAAATTGACATGGGTGACAGTTGTCTGGCATAGCCAAGTCCTTCCTATAGTTGTCACCTTGGTCTAGCTCCACCAGACTAGGGGACAGTGACATAATTCTGCATTTCCTATTAGGGTATTAGTTGTGTCTATTATAGAGTACTAATAAATGATGATGCTTTGATTTTTAGGGCTAGTTTGTCAGCATTTTTTTGTTATAAATTCTTATTGTAGATGGAATAACTTATTTGGAAAATAAAGTGCAGGAAGTTGGATGTAGAGCTTCTCTATTGGAACTATGTAGAAATCCACAATACTGTTATAGAGCATACCGAAATGGTAATGGAGAAACACTTTTACATATAGCTTGTCGAAATGGCCATTTGGATATTGTCCGTGCATTGATTGAGATTTACCAGTTTTCTTTGAAAATTTACGATAAGTTTGGCAACAGTCCTTGCCACACTGCATGTGAAAATGGACAGTTAAAGATTATGAACTACTTTTGTAGAAATTTATTTTCATTTTCGTGTCCAATCACAAATTTTCAGAATGACACATGGCTCCATCTCGCTTGCAAATCTGGTGTTGTTCCTTTAGTAAGGATGGTCATTGTGGATCTTTTACGTCACAGAACCGATGTGTATCATTTGCCTAAAAAATGTAATGAGTATTTAGACAGTGTTTGCTCATTTATCGAGACATTTAGTTATCAGCATGAAACAATAATTTATGAACTACCTAATAATTCTGCTGGATATTCTCCGATTCATGTAGCTTGCATGAATAATCACATTCATGTTGTCAAATTCTTTTTTGAGGAATATTTCAATTTCTTTCGTTATAGACTATCCAGTATCATCCCATCACTTATCATCATAGCTGGTAAGCAGAAAAATTCTTTATTGGTATCATACCTAAGTCAACAAGAAAAGTTGTGCACTTTTACTTCTGAGGAACGTTTATTAAACATTTATAGCCTGATAAAGATTGATAGGATTCCATCTGAGACTACATCTCCCTTAGAAGAGCCAGCATTATTTATTGCAGCCCGTCACGGTGACCGCCAACTCTTCCATTACCTTTTGCCCTATTCAGATCATCCCTTTAGCTTGATTAGGAATAATAATGGAGATACTCTTCTGCATGCTGCATGTGTGTCATGTAGTTGTGAACTTGTTGAGGAAATTTACAATATTTTATTATCAGAAAATGTCAAGGTGGAAGAAGTTAATGCCATCGTCAATTCTGTTGGCTACTCATGCCTTCATTTAGCTTGTGAGTATGGCTCACTGGAACTTACTAAGTTTTTTATTGGTAAAGGATGTTCCATATCTGTGGCCACTAAAGATGGATATTCTTCTCTTCATCTTTCAATTATTCACAACAGAAAAAATATATTTGACTATTTAATGGGAGAGTGTGATACTGATGCTGTCATAAATGCAAAAACAAAGAAGGGTGAGACTCCTTTGCATATTGCAGCATCAGAAATAGAGTGCATTGAATATGCCAAGAAAATTGTAAGTCACCCTAAATTTAACTCTATTAATGACAAAGATGACAGTGAAGAAACTCCCTTGTTTAATGCATGTCGTACTGGAGATGCTAACCTAGTGAAAATTTTATTGAACACCGAAACCAGATGTGACATTTCAGTCCAAAATAAGCATCATGAAACTGTGTTATTCATTGCCACAAGGCTACATAATGTGGAGATATTGGAACTTTTATTGAACAATAGCCATGAGGAGCACAAGGCCCACCGATCATTGCTTGAAATTGCATGCTATTGTAATGGTTTTGATCAGCCTGAATATGCTGATGATAAAAATCCTCAAAACTGCATCATGCTTGATTATTTAAAAAGAAATTTAATTCCAGACACTTTAGCCGATGATGTTAACGCCATAAATCCTGATACAGGATTTACACCTCTTCAACGAGCATGTCGAAACAAAAATTTAAAAGTATTCAGAAAATTGTTATCTGTGCCTGGTATTGATTGTGATATAAAAGACAAAGAAGGAAACACTGTGTTACACATGTGCTGTGAAATGAAACTCTTTGACTTTGTACAGGCTTGCCTTCAGAAATGTTCAATATCTATTCGAAACAATAAAGGGGACACTCCTCTTCATATAGCAATTGCTTATCATTATTATAAAATATTAAAGTATATTATTGATAATGTTGAACAAGTTAGACTTGACAACTATGTGAACGAGAAAGGAAATAATGTTTTGCATGAAACTGTTGAAAAAATTAATGAATGTGTTGATTTTGCTAAGTCTCTGATTTCAAGAAAATTAATTGACTATAAATCAAGAAATTCATGTACGGGGGACACAGCTCTTCACATTGCAATCAAAAAGAATAGGGAAGAGATGATTGAATACTTTCTGAATGAGTTCACATATGATGAATCTTCATGGTACAACAATGATTATCTAACTCCCCTTTATTTCATGATTCAAAATCATTATCGCGCAAAATTTATGGTGAAATTTGCAAAAACTGTGGTTGAAAAATATTCGAAGTCCTTTACCACTTTTAAGTTGAAATGGATAGAAGGATTTATAGATGAACCCATCAATGTCCCAATACTGCTTTTCCTTATACATAATGTTTTTAAGACAGGTTGTACAAAAAATAGGGCTTGTGGTGCAGCTGGATATCTAATACAATGGATTACTCAGTTAATTATTACTCCCAGTCCTAACATTGAACTGTTTGACTCCCTGGGAAATTCGATATTCCACTACTTGGCCATGTGTTCTTATCATCATTGCAAAATTTTGAAAACATTGTGGACAAAGTCTTTGATCATCACAATCAACTTTTAAAAGAGCTAAACAATTATAAAGAATCACCTCTGCACTTTGTCAATCAAAATAAACATGATAACCGACAAAATAACCCATTTTGTAATGAGTGGATACTGTATCGTGTATTAGAGAGCGACTCTACATTTCCATTTATTGACCAAATAGGGAAAAGTGGAAGTATTTTTCAGATTCAGAGTCGTGCAAAGCCCAATTATAGTGCTGCTGCACCCTACTTAGTTTCAAAAGGAGCTAAGCATAATTGGCAATCATCATTAAATATTGAATCAAAAGAAACTGCACCAATAATATATATTCCCATAATTGGAGATGCTGAAGTGGGAAAGACCACTTTAATAAATACTTTAAGATTTTTCAACAAAGAAACAGTGATTATGAGTGATAACGAACGTTCCATTGGAATTACTCCTGTTGAAATTGTTTTTGAAGGAAATCGTTACCAGTTTTTTGACTTTGCTGGTCAAATAGATTATGAAACTATGAATGCCAAGGTTCTCAAAGATATGCTGACTATTTCTCAAGATGTCCCACTGGGAAAGTTTTTTCTTTTTGTGATTGTAATAAATGGGAAAGTATCTATAGAGAATAATCACTCTCAAGTCACTAAATGGCTATGTTTTGTTCAATCACTGGTTCATAAATTATCTCATCCTGCTCGAGTTATGTTGATTTGCAGTCATGCTGATTCACTTGAAAATGAGGAGGCTAAGGCAGTATACATAACACAATTAAGACAATTATTTGAAGAGGCTGACAAATATCCATTGAAACCAATGCGTGACCCTATTTTCATGAATTGCCTGACATCAAATAACAGAATTCAGGATATGGCATCAGTTAAAGTTTTAATGAAAACTTTAGAAGAGCAGTGCATCTCGGTAGTAAATTATCCTCTTTCTTTTGGTGCTGCTGAATTGAACCATATTTTAGCATCAGATTTTTCCTATTCTCCATGCCAACTAAAAGATGTTGTTGAATATATTAAAAAGACTCGAAAATTCGATTTAAATGATGCAGGTCAAATAGTTATGCAAGGAAACAGGTGGATTATTTCTGTAAATCCTAAAATGTTGGCAAAGCAGCTCGAGGAAATAAGTATTCACAATATTATTTTGCTTCTGAGGCCTCCTAATAAGCCATGTGAAAATTGGTGGATTATTAGTAAGAAACAACAAGAAGAGTTTCTAAGTAATGCAAATTCAATATTTAATTCTGAAATCCTTCATGAAAAATCAAAACATCTTCCATTGACTTCAAAAATTGGTGTAGTGCCATGGCCATTACTCCAAGACATTCTAAAGGAGAAAAACATTGAGTTTCCAGATGTATTTTTGGAATATTTGATAACTATGGAATACTGCATTCAAATAAATAATCTGTCTGATTGGCTTGAAAATAGTAATTTAAGTGCCAGTGAAAAGTCTAGCTATGACACCAAACTTTATTTTTTTCCAGCTTTCATCAAAGCCAAGAAAAGTGATCAAACATATAATATTAAGAAAGGTAGGCAGTATTTCTTTGGATTAATAATGGATACTAAAAAGAGATTGGGTTTGGATTTCCTTCACACTTTATTGCTTCAACTAGCCCTTAACTCTACCACAGGTAAAAATCATGATAATATATCCGTGTGGAAGAATGGAATCTCTTGGTGTTCCAAAGATTCTGTCGATGTGTTAGTGGAAGTAAGGCAGGACAAGGAAGTGCTTGTGTTGAGTCGTGGAAGTACTCGCCATCTCACGGCTCAGCATTCATCCACAGTTGTTCATACAATAAGGAATATCAGTATTGAATTGATCAAGAAAAGGAAAGACATTCCACCTATGGATGAATACTGTCTCCACCCACCACCACAGGATTATAATTCAGTGAAAGATGAAACTCGTCGTATTCCACTGGAAGAAATAAAAGAATCATTGTCTTCTGATCCCAGTACTCGTCGCCCTGAGACAAGTCCTGAAGCAATGGAAGACGAACCGCTCTATCTTGAAACCGATCCCTACATGCTGATGAAACCAGATCATATCAAAAAACTTTCAACCAACACTCCTACAACTCAAGATGTATTTTCAAACGAATGCATGATCCGTGATATTTTGACTCATGAAAAGAAAGAAATAAAAAAGTTATCGTATCGAGAACTTCGTGACATACTCGATGATTACAGTATTTTTAGTGGTAATGATTTAGCAGAACTATGAGACATATAGAAACTCGATGTTTGCACTATGCATTAAATTATAACTACATGTAGTATGCATTTTTGTTTACATGAACTTATTCATTACATATACACAGTAGCTATCACCACTTAATTTACTTTCTTTTATGTAGTTGTTAGCATGCATCAAGCTTTATTTTTTAAAACACTCACTTCTTGTTATTTCTGTACTTATAATATAGTATGTTGTAATGAATTCATATAGAACATTTATTAATAACTTGTGCCATTAAATTTTATTATGTTCAACATATAAAGTGTGAGTAGAGGTAATTGGTTTTTATGTGCATAATTTTGAATTTATCTAGTTAGTTAATGCTAAGAATTTTATAATTATATTAGCTACAACCCACTGTACATAATATATCATCCTTGTTGGGTTTTTTTTTTTTTTTTTTTTTACTCTTTCATAACCAGTAGCTATTACATTCTAAGGTTAGCAAGGCGACAACTGGCAAGACTGATAATTAAGACGAGAGGTTAGTGAGCATGATTACAATGGTCAGTGTGGTGTGAGGTAAGTGATTAGAGCTGTGTCCTGAGATGAGGGGATAACATTCACAATTTTTTTGGTTACAACCTACTATTATAAAAATTATTCCAAAGCAATTTTATCAACCCTAACAGCCAAATGTAATGTGTATGTTGTGTATGTGCAAGCAAGTAAGAGCTTAGCACAAGACATGGCCTCTTCACTTCAGAACATTCTAACAAATTCTACATGTCGAACAATATGTAGCTAGTATTGCTTTTGGCTTAAGGATTAACTGCAGTAGACAGACTATTTGGAATTCCACGATATTGAATTATTATGTGCAATAAAGTAGCTAGCTATGCATGTTGGAAGGGTAAAATATTGAAATTCTCATTGAGACTTGTCTTATCACATGAACAATTATTTAATTTTAGATAATATAATAGTTCGCAATGTTTGTGTTGTGATTGAATACTTCCTAGAGTAGCTATATATACTTGTTCCTGCTGGAGCTATGGAGAAAAGATAAATAAAAAAATACCTCCAACACCTTAACACTCATGCATCGTCAACCCTCTCGTATGCTCCCCATTACTCCAGGTAAAAAGGGCCCAATGATAATATCCTTTATCATGAGAAAATACTTTATCACTTGAATCTACAGGACGAGGTTCCTCGTCTTCTGCTTTCTATTTCTTCCTTGACCAGAAAAAAGAGCAATTGAAGAAATTTTGGTGACATCTGATCACTAGAATCTTACAGGACAAGTTTCCTTGTCTTCTGCTTTCTATTTCTTCCTAGACCAGAAAAAAGAGAATTTTTGTGACATCTGATATACCAAGATTTTCATTGCTGCTGCCAATGTAACTATGTGCGTAATGTGTAACTATGTAACTAAGATTGTCCAGCGGTTGCCAGACTACATTTGTTTGTTCATCACCTTACTCAGCTGATATAAAGTAAAACTAGCTATCTGCAAACGAGCTATCCTTCTAAAGTAGCTAGCTATAGTGACTGAATATTAGCTAGCTGCAAAAATCATTTTATAAAACTTGTTCATCAGCAACAATTTTCCACATTATGTCTTCACTAGCTACAAATGATATATGAGCCAAGGCGAGTGAAAATGCAGCATAAAAGTGAAATGTAGTTCCATTATTGTTTATATTGTACAAATAGCTACATTGGATATTTTTTCCGAAACAACAGTACACTTTCAGAGGTAGCTAGCTAACTCTGCCATATTTTTTAATTCAGGTGTGCTGATCTACGTATTGGTGCATTAGTTAGCATTCAATGTGATACGGAAATACCCAAGGAAAACATTCAATAGCTATATATAATTAATCTATATAGATATTGTATATTATTTTATTGCAGCTTTGATCTTTTTTCTTGAATATTTCCGCATCACGCGAGCGTTCTGTATTCTCCCATATTGTACGCTTGTTATTGAACGGTCCAAGTAGCACGCGCGTAGCGAGTAAAATCAATGAAAATTGTATTGTAACCGGTTGAGAAAATTTTCAAAGAAGCAATAAATCACTTATCACACTCGTCGTACAATATGGGAATGATATTTTACTCTCACGCCACATTTTCACTCGCCTTTGGCTCGTGAAAATATTTTGCGTGCTCGTAAAATATATTGTACTCTGACTCGTGCTATAAGTATTATATATATAATATACGCGCAATTTATTACATAATATAATATGCATGTATAGAAGCACAAACATATCCTCAATATGGAAGTTGTGTACGTGAAGAGGGTCAAAGTTCAAACAATGAGAGGAGTACAAAGAATGGAAAGCATTATGATGAAACTTTCTATGTTTGTACACTTTAAGGGCTACAAACATTGCAACGAGGAAAGGCACTGAAAGTAGTTAGAGAAAAACAATTTGTAATATACAGTCGAACCTCCGAACAACAGCCATGCATGGGGACGAACCCTTTGGCCTTTGTAGAGAGTTTGACCTTATTTCGGAGTTTTTTGGATTAGATGAAGATCTTGTGGAGGACCCAGAATGAAAAGTGACGTGATTAAATACATTAAACGAATCAGATGGATTCTTAAGACATTTAACAAAAAATAATAGGTCTAGTAATTGTAGGTAGTACATTAGTGGTGAGATGAATAAGTCTTAATTTGTAAGAAATTTAAAATGTATTTAGTTGCACGCCGTTGAACTCTTTCCTATAAGATAATAGTTGGGAAACCATAGCTGGGGAACAGTAGGTCAGCTGAGATCTTACAAGTGATAGATAGAGGGACTTCTTAATGTGGGTGATGTGCAAGGAATTGTTCGCCTAATTTAATACAGAGACCGATAAGCTTTGCTGCATATTTCTTTGATGTGGACAGACCAAGATAAACTATATATCAGAGATTAAAATACCTAAATCTTTCTGTTGAGTCAGTTTTAATTGTATCATTACCGATGGTGTAATTGTTGTTAGTAGATGATGATAGGGAGACGTTCATGTATGCACATTTAGAAGTATTTAAAGAAAGTTTTCAAGATTGACACCATGACAATAAATTGTCAAGATCCTTTTGAAGAGCTAAATTCTCACTTGCAGAGTTTAGAGAGGCAATAAGTTTGGCATCATCAGCAAATAAAAACACAGACGAAAAAGAGCAGAGAGACGGTATGTCGTTCCAAGTACACTACCTTGAGGTAAACCTGATTTGACAGGAAGTAAGTCAGATTTACACCCTTCAACCTCAACAAAATGATTTCTATTTTGTTAGTAATCTTTGAAAAGTAACCAAAGAGGACCAGTAATGCCAGTTAGCCAAAGTTTATACAGAAGTTCATTGTGGGGGACTAAATCAAAGGCTTTGGCAAAATCAAGAAACACAATTTCTGTGTGTCGCTTTGACTCCACAGAATTGAAAACTAAAGTATATGATAGAAGAAGTTGTTGAACAGTGGATCTATTTCTGATAAAACCAAATTGTGTCTTTGAAATTTTTGGATATATAAAATCTATTATCTTAGAGTAGACCATTAATTCTAGTACTTTATGAAGAATGTTTAGGAGAGAAATATGCCTGTAGTTGCTAACTTTAGATACACTTCCTTTCTTGTGGAGAGGAAATAATTTGTGTACCTTCCAGTCAGCTGGAATGGAATGAGATTCCATAATGAAAGTAAAGAGAAGAGAAACTGTATGTGCAAGTGAAGATGCGCAGAATTTGTAAATATATGGGAACGTAAGTTTAGCTTATTGATATATGATATTGATGAATGTAAGGCACTTCACATCAGGTTGGGTTAGACAGTGATCAAAAGCAAGTGATATCAGTATTATCTTCACTCATGCCTGATATCTCTAAGCTTTCTGTTAGAGATTGCACGAGAATGGGTAAATATAGCCCCTCTCATGAAAGGCCTCGACCTCTACTTGTGAAGTTGTTGAGAACTACTGAAATGTCTGTAATCCTATCCAACCAAAGTAAATTAACCAAATCAAAGGTGTATATAAAACCTTATATGACCCCTTCAAAGAGAAACTCTGAGAGTATTCTCTTAAAGGAGAGAAAGTCTTTGATTTCCTTTGGGGCAAACCCAAAGGACATTAAAGGTAAAAGCAACAAGCTTCTTTTAAATGGATCTATGGATCAGTCCAGGGCTCCTCTTTTTCACTCAATGTCCAGAATTCAATTCAAGTTTCCTCTGATTCGCATGTTGACGTGGATCCAGTAGATAGCACACGCTGTGGTCCAAGGAGAGAGAGTGAACAAAGGCGCTGGTTATGGCCTGGAAGTGCTCTGTATCTACCGCGTGTTCGGCCCACCTGTTTATGTCTGCCGAATGAGAGAACTAGTTAATAGAGGGACCTCTGTAATTAATGTAAAATTAGTATTAGCATTCATTTAGTATTATGTCTTTTATTAAATTGAAAGGCACACAAGTCATAAATTAGTTAGGCGTGGCAAGCTAAAATTGAAAGGCTAGGCAAAATGGAGGCATCAAAATAAGTTGGGTGTGGCTAACTGGCCGTCTCAAGAAGTAAATTTTGTACAAGACATTACATTTTGGGGCACACAACTTGGCCGTTGTCCGGAGTAGAGAGTCAACCGTTACTTGGAGTCAAAAAATCCATTACATAATGCAGAAAATACTCCGTTCCCAACGGTCAGACCGTTGTTGAGAGTCTGACCGCTTCTCGGAGTCCCGTTGTAGGGAGGTTCGACTGTATTATGTTTATAAATACTGTAATTATTATTGTAGCTAGTTATAACTCATCACCATCATCATAAAATAATACAAAATAATAATAATAATAATTATTATTATTAGCTACTATTATTACTACTATTATTATTATTATTATTATAATTATATTATTTGAGTGGCCTAAAATATGAAAGAAAGGAAGGCTATGTAATATGGAGGCAGCAGTGTCAGTGTAGAGCAGGTCATAGCTAATTGTATATCAGGATAAAAATTTATTTTTTCCCACCTCTAGAAAAAAAAAAGATAATGTCGATGAACGTGGATTGCAGTAAAAAAAGAAGAAGCTATTATGTAATTGGAGTTATTGTGCGCAGCTATCTGCGCCGCCATAGCCGGAAGATGGAATCTTTCCGGTGGCCGCCATGCGACAATTTAATTATTGAGAGTCAAGTTGGACTTGTCCGTCAATTTAGTCTGCTATTCTCTCTAAATGGTTTCTTCAAATTTCTGTGATACTGCTAGCTCTGACAATCTCACTCCTGCATACTGGAAGCTAGAGGGTGAAGAAGTTGATCATGGTTACGTCTCTGCAGCGTTTCTAGTACTGTTCGAGTGCGTGGGACTACCGTGGAATTTACTGGTAATTATTACGATTTTCAAAGAGAAGTTATTCCACCAGCCAACAATCATTCTCCTTCTGAACCTGACCTTGGCAGACATCTTTCTCCTGGTTGGTCCTATACCTCTAATACTTACCACTGCTTTTGCTGGTGAGTTTATCCTGGGCTCCACTGATAGCGTTCGATGCAGAACATGTCATATGGACTTTATTTTGCTCACTCCTATTTTCATCTCCTTACTTACTGTGGCTTTGATGTCGCTGGATAGATTCATCTACATATATGCTCCATTCAAATACGAGCGCTCATTAACAAAAGATATCACAGTTGTAGCAGTGACTGCAGTGATACTAATGGGCATTGGTATGGGATTGGCTGTGCAATTCACTCCGGGAAATTTAGATTTCTTCCCTGCATATTTCTTTTGTTCTACGTCTTACATAAATTCTTCTTCCTATATACCTCCTGTAATTGTAGCTATAATAATCCTTGCAACTATAGCATTCATTATCTGCATCAATTGTTCTTTTGCTTTCATCGTAGCAAAAAATATCAAAGCAGTATATGCCCATAATGATAATAATGACAAACGTCAACACCAACGGTCAAAACTTGACAGTCTCAAGAAGCAAATAAAATCAACACGTAGTAAAAAGCAGCGCCGTCTGTGCGTCATGGTGTCAGCCTTAATTTGCTCATCGCTGCTCGTCATCTTTCCATGGTTGGGGATCATTATTTACCTCACTAGTACTACTTCATCTAACTCTGTACCAGTGTTGGTCACAATATTCTTGATCATGAACTTCAGTCTTGTGGTAGTCCATCCTGCCATTCACACATGTATCCTTCCAGACCTGTATGAGCCAATGAAGAAGTTAATTACATGTGGATACTTCCCCAGGAAGAAAAAAATGAAATTTTCTGGGAAGAAAAGAAAGAGTGAATTAAAATGTACTGAATGTTTGGGGAACATGAGAGGAGAAAAAACTTCTTTTTTAATAACAGCAATCAAAGCGGCGATTTCACCCGAAGATGTGACATCTGACAGCAGCGAGTTGACACATAGTAGTAGCTAGTAGTTAATACTGCAGAACTTTAGCTTGTCTATACATTCAGCATTCTATGGCACAATTAGTACATAGTTGAAATTGTGCTCTCATATTATAATTAGAACCTGACTATAAAAATTATTATCTGGTTGTTGAT